>PPYE01432432.1_pt1 | contig 85719 bp, 83 predicted proteins | sample 1559881 | NCBI WGS metagenome assembly PPYE01 (sample SAMN08240022, study PRJNA423297) | Human gut metagenome, whole genome shotgun sequencing project.
CGAGACCCCCTTATGTAGTTCTATTATCCTACATAAGGGGGCTTTTTGTCATTGTCCGTTTTTACTGGACCTGTTCACATTCACACTGTCTTTTCGTATTTGTTGTTTTATTCTTCTTCCAATTTCAAGAAGGTTATAATAAGTATGACCTATGATCCTGGCTATCTTTGATATATATTCCCCCTCTATCTATATTCCTATCTAATATTTATTCTTTAAGCATACTACTTCATATTTACAACAAAAAAATGTAAATATATTTGTTCATTACTTCTCTCTAAAATTGTCATTGCCTGAAAAGATTCAGAAAACTTTCTTGGCAAAACTTTTATTTTTTCAATAACATTATATGGATAATCATAATCCTCTAAATACTTTATTAGAACTTCAGAGAAATTCCCAAAATTATTTACAGTAGCATATATTAAAATAAAAGTATTTTTAACTCCATTAGGATCGTAATTTACTAAAACTTTATCAATATGTTCTCTCAAATACTTTTTATTTACTGAACTTATCTTAAGTGCTTCTATAATTGCTACTGGTAAAGAATGATTACAAACTAACAAATCTATCTCTCCACTATCCTTTCCATTTTCTGAAAGTCCCTGTCTTGTCTGATCATATACCTCATATTTCATAGATAAATGATCCCGCACCGCATCATTAAGTACATTCTCTTGTGCTCCTTTATAATTTTTATTTTTCTGAATCATTATCAGCGCCTTTTCTAAGTCTCTAGAAAAACAACTCTCCAAAAATTGACCTTCTGGTAAGTCATTTTTTTGATATTCGCTTTTTCTTTTTTCTAGATAGGTCTCTTTTAAATCTGCATCCATAAGTTCTATACATTCATCCAATTCATTAACTGTCATCACTTGCTCAAAAACAGGTAAATCTGATAAATATAACCCCACAACACAACCCAAAAATTCTGGTAAAAAATCTAAATCATAAAAACAGATATCCAAATAATAATCGACATTCTCTATAACTTCGATCATTTCTTCTCCATACGCTTGCAAAATTTCACTCCGCAATGGTTCTGGAATTCTCTCATTTAATGATATATCCAATTCCTTCATCAAATCGACATAAAACTTTATGCAATGAAATAAAAAAAAATTATACTTTTGAGAAATACTTTGCCTTGGAACAGATGAACACAAAAGCTCGTATAACTCCTCCAATGTATCTTCACATTTTTTGGGATTATCGCGCAACATTACAGATGGGCTAATATCTTCCAGAACATATGTTATTAATTCTCCTGTGTGTTTTTTATCCTCTTCATGACTCTCTTTGACAAATATTACAATTTCTATAAGTACATTATTAATATATTCTGATATTTTTAAATCAAGTTCTTTTTGATTATCATAGCTTAAGCACGGCAATAACATCATACTAAATCAATCCATTCTTTAGAAAATTTATTTTATTATATCTCTAATATCGGAAACCTTCAATTTTATTTAAACAAACACTATTAAATACAAAAAAGCGACACCATTTTCATGATATCGCTCTTGTAAAACGCCGTATTTTTTGTTTTTCTCTGTCGAAAAAACGCAATTTTTGTTATTCTTCTTCCAGTTTCAGCACGCTCATAAATGCCTGCTGAGGTACTTCTACGCTGCCGATCTGGCGCATTCTCTTTTTCCCTTCCTTCTGTTTTTCCAACAGTTTTTTCTTACGGGAAATGTCACCGCCATAGCACTTCGCCAATACGTCTTTACGCAGAGCGCTGATGGTTTCTCTGGCAATGATCTTGCTGCCGATGGCTGCCTGAATGGGAATTTCAAACAGATGTCTGGGGATTTCCTTTTTCAGTTTTTCGCACATCTTTCTGCCGCGTTCCACAGCGGAATCTTTATGAACAATAAAGGACAGGGCATCCACAGGTTCTCTGTTTACCAGAATATCCAGTTTCACCAGTTCACTTTCTTTATAGCCAACCAGACTGTAATCGAAGGACGCATAACCACGGCTTCTGGACTTCAATACATCAAAGAAGTCATAAATGATTTCATTCAGAGGCATTTCGTAGATGAGCATAGCTCTGCTTTCATCCAGATATTCCATGCTGATATAGTCTCCACGGCGCTGCTGACACAGTTCCATGATAGGCCCGATATAATCCTTGGGCAGCATGATTTCCGCCTTTACAATGGGTTCTTCCATTTTCAGAATACGAGCAGGGTCGGGCATGTTGCTGGGGTTGGACAAATCAAACTGGGTGCCATCTGTCAGATATACTTTATAAATAACGCTGGGTGCGGTTGTTACCAAATCCAGATTATATTCTCTTTCCAGTCTTTCCTGAATGATTTCCAGATGCAGAAGTCCCAGGAAACCACAGCGGAAACCAAAGCCCAGAGCCACAGATGTTTCCGGTTCAAAGAACAGAGAAGCGTCGTTCAGCTGTAATTTTTCCAGTGCGTCACGAAGGTCAGGATACTTTGCGCCGTCCGCAGGGAACACACCGCAGTAAACCATGGGGTTTACTTTCTTATAGCCAGGCAGCGCTTCCGCTGTCGGTCTTGCCGCTTCTGTAACGGTATCGCCTACGCGGGTATCCGCTACATTTTTGATGCTGGCAGTGAAATAACCTACCATACCCGCATTCAGTTCTTCTACGGGCAGGAAACGACCAGGGCCGAAAATACCAACTTCCACAACATCGAATTCTTTGCCTGTTGCCATCATTTTAACTTTAGAGCCTTTGCGGATGCTGCCGTCAAAGACACGCATCAGAACGATAACGCCGCGATACTGGTCATACACACTGTCGAAAATCAGTGCCTTCAGAGGCGCGTCTACATCACCGCTGGGAGCGGGAATATCTGTGATGACACGTTCCAGTACTTCTTCAATATTCACGCCGTTTTTAGCGGAAATTTCCGGTGCATCTTCTGCGGGAATCCCGATAATATCTTCAATTTCCTGTTTTGCCCAAGTGGGATTTGCACTGGGCAAGTCAATTTTATTGATAACAGGCAGGATTTCCAAGTTGTTATCCAGTGCCAGATACACGTTTGCCAGTGTCTGCGCTTCAATACCCTGTGCCGCGTCTACGATCAAGATCGCACCTTCGCAGGCTGCCAGAGAGCGGGATACTTCATAGTTAAAGTCCACATGGCCCGGTGTATCAATGAGGTTGAATTCATATTCTTCCCCATCGTTGGCACGGTAGATCAGACGGACTGCCTGGGACTTGATGGTAATACCTCTTTCCCTTTCCAGATCCATGTTATCCAGTACCTGTTCCTGCATTTCACGGTCTGTGAGCAGACCTGTTTTCTGGATCAATCTATCTGCCAATGTGGATTTGCCGTGGTCGATATGTGCCACAATACAAAAGTTTCTGATATGACTTTGTCTGTCTTTGGACATCCATATTCCTCCTAAATCTCAAGTATTTCTTTCACAAAAAAAGCTGCCCTTTTCCTTTGCATTCTCGCAAAAAGCAACTTCTGTTTTCATCCAGTCTGGAAAAACGCCTGTTTCCCCATGATATTTTGCTTATTATATCATAGTTTTCCTGTCTGCGTCAAAAGAAACCTTTACAAACTGGGCTTTTCTATGAAAAAACAGGAATCTGTTAGGGGCATCTTCATAAGAAAACAAAGAAAGCCGAAATCTTTATGATGACAAAGGATTCCGGCTTTCTTATGATATTGAGATTTTATTTGATATATTTTCTTAATGGAAAGTTGCTTTATCAACAGATTCCTGTTTTTTCTGAAGAGATTTCCACAAAATCTCTACGCTTATTCCACATCCAAATCCAGTCTGGGTTCTGCTTCTTCTTCCACGGCTGTTTCCATGACGCCGTCTGTCAGTGTAGGCAGACCATAGTGTTCACGGACTTTATTTTCGATTTCTCTGCACATGTCAGGATGTTCCTTCAGGAATGTTTTTGCGTTTTCACGTCCCTGACCGATACGGGTTTCCCCATAAGCGTACCATGCGCCGCTCTTGTTTACGATTTCCACTTCGGATGCCAGATCCAGAATATCTCCTTCTTTGGAAATGCCCTGACCGTAAACAATGTCGAATTCCGCAGTCTTGAAGGGAGGTGCCACTTTGTTTTTCGCGATTTTCACTTTCACACGGTTCCCTACAAAGTCTGTACCCTGTTTGATCACATCAGATTTACGGATGTCAATACGGATAGAAGCATAGAACTTCAGAGCACGACCACCGGTTGTGGTTTCGGGGTTACCGAATGTAACACCAATCTTTTCACGGAGCTGGTTGATGAATACAACAGTACAGTTGGATTTTTTGGTGATACCAGTCAGTTTTCGCAGCGCCTGGCTCATGAGTCTTGCTTGCAAGCCCATGTGGGAATCACCCATTTCCCCTTCGATTTCCGCACGGGGAACCAGAGCCGCAACAGAGTCCACGATAACAATATCAATGGCGCCGCTGCGTACCATGGTTTCTGCGATTTCCAGCGCCTGTTCACCGTCGTCAGGCTGAGAAATATACAGATTGTCAATATCTACACCCAAAGCCTTTGCGTAAGTAGGATCCATAGCGTGTTCCGCGTCAATGTAGCCTGCAATGCCGCCGCGTTTCTGCACTTCCGCTACCATATGCAGAGCTACGGTTGTTTTACCGGAGGATTCAGGGCCATATACTTCGATGATTCTTCCCTTAGGCACACCACCTACACCCAGGGCGATATCCAAACTCAAAGAGCCTGTGGGAACTACTTCCACGTTCATTTTCGCGCTGTCGTCACCCAGTTTCATAACGGCACCTTTGCCGAACTGTTTTTCAATCTGGCTTAAAGCCGCGTCCAATGCTTTTTGTTTATCTTCAAATTTGATTTCGTCTTTGCTGTCTTTTGCTTTTGCTGCTGCCATGCCGCAACCACCTTTCCAAATAAATCGAACTTATGTTCTCATTTTACTCGATTTTACCAGGACTGTCAACCGCTTTTTTTCTCCCCAAAGGGGCTCCTGCCAACAATACTGCCCCAAAAATCAGGATGCAGCCCACATACCCCCGAAGGGTCAGTCGTTCTCCATAAAGTACAGCGGAAATCACTGCCGCAAAAATAGATTCCGTTGTGATGATAAGGGCTGTTTTGCTGGCTGATGTATACCTCTGTCCAACAGACTGAAGCACAAAATACACCCCTGTGCAGAGAATACCTGCGTTGAGGAAATTCCCCACCGCCCCCTGAGAAAGGGGCGGCACATCTCCTCCCATAATGAGGGAAATGAAAAATGCAAGGACTGCCACCACCGCATTTTCCACCAAAGCAATATGTACCGAATCACAATCGGCAATCATCCGCCCCATAAGCGCCATTTGCAAGGAAAAAGCAATGGATGCCCCAAAGGACAGTACCGCGCCTAAGTCCAGCCGCAGTCCATCTGTTACAGACAGCATGGCAACGCCAATCACTGTCACCACTGCCGCCAGAATGACACTGGCTGCCGGTTTCTGCCGAAAGGCGAACCAGCAGATAAAAGGCACCACCACCGCCTGTGTATTGCACAAAAAGGCATTGACAGATGGCGTTGTATACTGCAATCCCAAAGTCAGAAGCAGAAAGGTTGCCGCCAAAAGCAACCCCAATATGCTGCCTACCTTCCATTCTGATTTGGTGATGTTTTTCCATGCTTTCCAGTAAAAAATCCCCAGACAAAGGGCTGCCACCAGAAATCTGCCGAAAATTACCTGATAAGGGGTATAGCCCCAATCCAACAGATATTTGCTGCTGATAAAGCCGCTGCCGCCGATGAATGCTGCCAGAAACAGCAGCAAATCTCCCTTATGCTTCATCCTGCAATGCCTTCCGCAGCAGATCCAGTGCATAGAAAGCGGCACGTTCCCGAATCTGGTTCCGTTTGCCAGTGTAGCGATATTCTGTCACTGTTGTCTTGCCGTTCACATGAATGCCAATGTAAACCAGACCCACAGGTTTTTCTTCTGTGCCGCCGTCAGGGCCGGCAATGCCTGTGGTGGAAACGCCAATGGACGCACCGCTGGTTTTTGCTACGCCTTCTGCCATTTCTGCCGCTACTTCTCTACTCACAGCGGTGTATTTATCCAGTGTTTCTGCTTTCACGCCCAAGCGATGCATTTTCGCTTCATTGGTATAAGTTACACAGCCTTCCAGCAGCACTTCGGAAATGCCAGGATATTCCACCAAAGCGGAAGTCACCAAACCACCTGTGCAGGATTCTGCCACAGCAATAGTCTTTTTCCCTTCCAACAGCATCTGTGCCACAACGGTCTGCATATTGGTTTCCCCTTCAGCATAAACAGCATTACCCAGACGTTCTCTCAGAGCCGCTTTCACAGGCGCGATAAGTTCATGAGCTTCTTCTTCAGATTTTGCCTTTGCTGTGATACGCAGGATGGATTCACCATATTTTGCGTAAGGCGCAATGGTGGGGTTTGTCTGGGCATCAATGATGTCCTTCACCAGTGTTTCCATGGCGCTTTCCCCTACACTTGCCACGCGCAGGATTTCGGAAACAAAAGTATATTCCTGTTTTTTCTGCAAATAAGGTTTTACCTGATTTTCAAACATGGGCATGGTTTCCTTGGGAGGGCCGGGCAGCATGGCAATGATTTTACCGTTTTTCTCCATGATGATACCAGGGGCAGTGCCGTTGTCATTGTAGAGCACAATGCCGTGTTCCTTAGGTACCATAGCCTGTTTCCGGTTGTTTTCTGTCATGGTTCTGCCTGTACGTTTGAAATATTTCTGGATTCTGCCCAATGCTCTTTCATCCAGCACCAGTTCTTCCCCGAAATATTCTGCCGCTGTTTCTTTTGTCAGGTCATCTTCTGTGGGGCCAAGTCCGCCTGTGGTGATAATCAGGTCAGCACGGGAAAATGCCTGAAAAATGGTATCTTTCAGCCGTTTGGGGTTATCCCCTACCACTGTCTGAAAATAAACTTCAATGCCCAGCTGTGCCAGTTCTTTGGACAAATACTGGGCATTTGTATTCAAAATATCTCCCAGCAGGATCTCCGTTCCCACTGCAATGATTTCTGCTTTCATTTCTGCACCTCCAAAAAGTTATCTTATGATATGATACGCTTCTTTTTTCTTTCTTACAAGGTTTCTTTTGCCAGTACTTCTGCGTAATGGTCAGGGTCTGTGTTGCCTTCGGTGCTGATGAGGAGTACCACACTTTTTTCATCCAGTCCCAGTCTGGCTTTGATTTCCGCCAAATCAGGATTCTGAGTCAATTCATACAAAAGCCCCATACCAACGGCGCCGGATTCCCCGGAAATGACTTTGTCATCCCCAGCCAAAGGTTTACCCAGCAGCCACATACCTTCTTCTGTCACAAAGTCGGGGCAAGCGGTATACGCCACAGGATAGTCCCGCAGTGTAGGATAAGTCACCAGACAGGGTTCCGCGCAATTCAGTCCAGCCATAACCGTTTCGCAGCTGCCTGTGGACGCATGAGGGTTGCCGTCATTAATCTTTGCTGATTCAAAAATACAAGCCACAGTATCAGGTTCCGCAATGATGACTTTGGGGAGTTTTTCTCCGTAATGGTTCACCAGATAGCCCAGCACACCGCCAGCAAAAGCACCAACGCCAGCCTGTAAAATCACCAAATCCGGTGCGTCTACACCTTTTTCCTTGAGCTGCTCCACGGCTTCTTTTGCCAATGTGGTATAGCCCTGCACGATGTAAGTAGGGATTTTTTCATAGCCTTCCCATGCTGTATCCTGCACCATAGTCCAGCCGTTTTCTTCGGCTCTTTTATTTGCCATGCGGACAGTATCGTCGTAAAAATAATCTGTCACCAGAACTTCTGTGGCGCCTACGTCACGGATTGCCTGGACACGGCTTTCCACTGTGCCTTTTGGCATGTACACATAAGCCTGACAGCCAAATTTTTTCGCCGCCCAAGCAACGCCTTTGCCATGGTTGCCATCGGTAGCAGTGATGAATACCATGTCTTTGATTTTTTCCTTATTTTCCTCTGAGCAAATCTGAGAAAAATCCGCTTTTTCCAAATCCAGCCCCAATTTTTCGCAAATGACTTTGGAAACAGCATAAACGCCGCCCAATCCTTTGAAAGCATTAAGCCCAAAGCGGTGGGATTCATCCTTCACAAAAATATTCCCCAGTCCCAGTTCCTTTGCCCTTGCGGAAAGTTCCGCAAGGGGTGTCACTGCGTAACCGGGTACGGAGCTGTGGAATGCCGCAATTTTTTCCACAACTTCTTCCGCCAAAAAAGCAGGCGCAATTCCCTGCCGCTTTTCCGCTTCTATGATGCCAATGCCATTGTTTGTCCATGTGATCTGCCGTTCCAAAACCATTCCTCCTTTTGGGTCATACTGGTATCATTGTACCGAAAAGAAAGGGAAATTGCAATTTCCCAAAGAAAAAAACGGAAACCAGATTCATTCTGATTTCCGTCTGTTTCAACTACGTACTTCTTTAGAGCGGTTCTCCAAAATCTCCGCAATTTTCTTTTCGTCCACATCCCATACCTTCTGGAAAGGCAGTGGCTCCCGCCGTTCCACCATGGGTTTTTCCAGCCACATGAGCCCAAGCCATTTGCCATGCTTGAAAGCACAGCGAGGAAATACCGCCGTTTCCACAAAACCAAGACTGGTGTGGAGGACATAACTGGCGCGGTTGGTGGCTTCGATACAGCCATAGACCTTTTCCACATTCTGCAGGCGGAGAATATCCATCAGCGCCCGATAAAAAGCTTTGCCCAATCCTTTTTTCTGGAAAGCAGGCGCCAAATACACAGAAAGCTCTGCTCCCCACTGGGAAGCCGCCCGCACCATGAACTGATGGGCATAAGCATACCCGCCAATGACGCCATCTTCCTCATAGACCAGATAGGGATATTTTTCCAGAATCTCCTCGATTCTGCCGGCAAATTCCGCTTCTGTGGGCACCACATATTCAAAGGTAACATTGGTATGTTCGATATAAGGGGCATAGATATCCAAAATCGCTTTGGTATCTGCCGCCGTTGCCATTCTGATTTTTCCCATAGATTATCCTTTCAGAACCTGTTTATTTTTCACAATATAGTCCACACCGGACACAATAGTAAAGAATACTGCCAGACCCACCAGAATATTTTCGATCATAGGCATTGCAGCAAAAGGCAGATGCAGCAGCACCAGAATAATCATAATCATCTGTGTGGTTGTCTTGATCTTGCCCCACCAGCTTGCCGCCATGACGATATTGGCTTCCATGGCAAGGGTACGGAATCCGGTGATAGCGAATTCTCTTGCCAGAATCACGATAACGACCCATGCAGGCAGGTCTTCCATTGCCACCATGGATACCAGCGCGGACATAACCAGCAGTTTATCTGCCAGAGGGTCCATAAATTTCCCAAAATTGCTTACCAGATTATACTTTCTTGCAATATGACCGTCCAAAAAGTCCGTCAGGGATGCCACAATGAAAATCGCTGTCGCAATATAGCGGTTCATTGGTTCATCCATGAGGAACAGCACCAACAGGAATACGGGAATGAGAATCACCCGCATGGTTGTCAGCTTATTCGGTAAATTCATCTGCATAAACCACATCTCCCATCAAATCATAGTCCCCGGCTTCTTTGATTTTCACAGAAACGAAGTCCCCGGAATAGGCTTCTTCCTCTGCATGGAAAAATACCATGCCGTCAATGTCCGGCGCATCCCAACGGGTACGGCCGCAGTATACATTTTCTTCCGTCAGTTTGCCTTCCACCAATACTTCCAGTGTTTTGCCCACTTCCTGCTGACACAGGGAAGCGGCAATATTTTTCTGGATGTCCATGATGATTCTCTGGCGTTCTTCTTTCACTTCATCGTCAATCTGGTTTTCCATTTTTGCCGCAGGGGTGCCTTCTTCCTGAGAGTAACAGAATACACCCAGACGGTCAAAGCGCATTTCTTCCACAAATTTCTGCAAATCCGCAAATTCTTCCTCTGTTTCTCCGGGGAAGCCCACAATCAGTGTGGTGCGGATGGCAATATCCGGCATAGCGTCACGAAGTTTTTTCACAGTCTGACGAATGAGTTCCTGACTGCTCTTTCTGCCCATGCGTTTCAGTACGGTATCGCATCCATGCTGGATAGGCATGTCGATATAATGACAGATTTTTTCATTTTTTGCCATGACGTCGATGGTTTCCTGTGTCAGTGTTTCGGGATAACAGTACAGCAGACGAATCCACTGGATGCCTTCCACTGCCGCCAGTTTTTCCAGCAATTCATGAAGTTTGGGCTCGCCGTAGAGATCTCTGCCGTAAATGGAAGTATCCTGTGCCACAATGACCAGTTCTTTCACACCCTGTTTTGCCAGAATTTCTGCTTCTTCCACCAGACTTTCCATAGTGCGGCTTCTGTGTTTGCCACGCATTTTGGGAATGACGCAGTAAGTGCAGTGGTTATCACAGCCTTCGGAAATTTTCAGATAAGCGAAATAAGGCGCTGTGGAAAGAACACGCAGTTTGCCATTTTCGTCTTTCATAGGCTTGTCAATGTCTTCCAGACATTTGAAGGTATGTTCGCCTCCCAGAATCCGGTCAGCGGCATCTGCCACTTCTTCATAAGCGGCGGTACCCAAGATAGCGTCTACTTCGGGAATCTCATCAAAAAATTCCGCTTCGTAGCGCTGTCCAAGACAGCCTGCCACAATCAGACCTTTACACTTGCCTTCTGTTTTATATTTCGCCATTTCCAGAATGGTTTCAATGCTTTCTTCCAGGGCATCCCGGATGAAACAGCAGGTATTGACCACAATAATGTCTGCCTCCGCTTCGTCCGCTACTGCCTGATATCCTCTCTCCTGCAACAACCCCAGCATGACTTCACTGTCTACGCGGTTTTTGTCACAGCCCAAAGAGGTAAATGCTACCGTTCCTTTCATTGGTTTCCTCCTTAAAACATCTATTCTCATAAAGGAAGCGGAACAAAACTCTGCTCCGCTTCTTTGTCTATCCTATGAGTATACTATACTTTTTGCAAAAAATCTATGTTTTCCGCTTAATTTGTGTATTTTTCCAGCAATCCTTTCAGCATCTGGGTCCATGCCTCCGGATTTTCTCCTTTGTAACGATATTCCCAGGTATCCCCCAATACCCGTCCATCATCCAGAAAGCCAAGCTCTGCCACCGGTTTCTCGCCCTCGTAAATCCGCAGGTGATACATGATCTGATCGCCGTCATAAGTCACACTTTTTGCGGATTTGGGTACAAAAGTCACCTTAGATGTTTTCAGTGCCTTCCAAATCTCCTGCATATCCTCCGGTTCTGTTACCCAGCATTGCTCCACATCATCATCCACAGCACTGATGCTGTAACGGGTGATCTGTTCTGCTTTGTCTGCAATGCCTGCCACATGCACCAAGCTTTGTGGACGCACTACCCACCAGACTACACCAATGACAACACAAAGTACCGCAATCCAAATTTTTCGTACTTTCATTTCATTTTCCCCCTTTTCCGTTTTGATTCATTCACCTCTTTTTCCTTATAAAAAAAGAATATCACCCACGTTTTTACACGTCAATGATATTCTCTCAGTTACAGTCCGTTCTGCAGTTTTGCCGCTGTGATGCAGTTGTTCATGAGCATAGCAACGGTCATGAGCCCTACGCCACCAGGCACAGGAGAAACAGCCCCAGCCACTTCACAAACGTCGTCAAAATCTACGTCGCCGCAAAGCTTGCCGTTTTCATTGCGGTTCATGCCCACATCAATGACAACAGCCCCTTCTTTCACCATATCCTTGGTGACAGTGTGAAGCTTGCCAACTGCACTCACCAGAATATCCGCTTCTTTGCAGATACCCTTCAAATCTTTTGTTTTGGAATGACAAATGGTGACAGTGCCATTTTTCTGCAAAAGCAGCATAGCAGTAGGTTTGCCTACGTTATGGCTCCGTCCAATGACTACACAGCGTTTGCCTTCGATGGTATGACCGCTGCGTTCGATCAGTTCCAGTACACCGGCAGGGGTGCAGGGCAAAAATCCCTTCTGACCTGTATGCAGCAGGCCTACATTCAAAGGATGGAAACAGTCCACATCTTTTTTAGGGTCTACGGCCAGAATGACTTTTTCCTCATCAATCTGAGGAGGCAAAGGCAGCTGTACCAGCACCCCATGGACGCTATTGTCCATATTCAGCTGTTCCACCAGTGCCAGCAGATCTTTTTCTTCCGTATCCTCCGGCAGTTCATAGGAACGGGACAGGATACCCACTTTTTCACAAGCCTTTTTCTTATTATTTACATATACCATGGAAGCGGGATCGTTGCCCACCAAAACCACAGCAAGGCAGGGGGTAATCCCCTGCCGCTGTAATTCCTGTGCTTCCAAGGCAGCTTCTTCTTTGATCTGATCGGAAATAGCCTTTCCGTCGATGCGTTGTGCCTTCATAGCATAACTCCTTTATGATTTGATTGATTAGAACAGACCAACAATGTTGCCGTCAGCATCAATGTCGATGTTCAGTGCCGCAGGTTTCTTAGGCAGACCGGGCATTGTCATAACGTCGCCCAACAGTGCAACGATAAAGCCTGCACCAGCAGAAATGCGGATTTCTTTTACAGTTACTTCAAAACCTTCGGGGCGACCCAGTACCTTAGGATCATCAGACAGGGAGTACTGTGTTTTTGCAATACAAACAGGGAAATGTTCAAAGCCCAGTTTTTCAATCTGCGCCAGTGTTTTCTTCGCTGCCGCAGTGAAGCTTACATGACCTGCGCCATAGATTTCTTTACATACTTTGTTGATCTTTTCTTCGATGGACAGGTTGTCTTCATAGAGCACATGGAAATTACTTTCTTTTGTTTCCAGTGTTTCCAGAACTTTTTCAGCCAGCGCTTTGCCGCCTTCGCCGCCGTCAGCCCATACTTTTGCCACTGCAAATGTTGCGCCCATTTTTTCACAGCGTTCTTTCACATAAGCCACTTCTGCGTCTGTATCTGCTACAAAGTGATTCAGTGTAACCACAACAGGCACGCCGTATTTCTGGATATTTTCAATGTGTTTTTCCAGGTTTACGAAACCTTTTGCCAGTGCATCCAGATTTTCGTTGCTCAAATCTGCTTTTGCAACGCCGCCGTTGTATTTCAATGCACGAACAGTTGCAACCAATACAACTGCGTCAGGTTTCAGACCAGCTTTTCTGCATTTGATATCGAAGAATTTTTCTGCACCCAGGTCAGCACCGAAGCCTGCTTCTGTTACCACATAGTCCGCCAGTTTCATGGCAAATTTTGTAGCACGCACACTGTTGCAGCCGTGAGCAATGTTTGCGAAGGGGCCGCCGTGGATGAACGCGGGTGTGTGTTCCAGTGTCTGTACCAGGTTAGGCTGCAGAGCATCTTTCAGCAGAACTGTCATGGCGCCGTCTGCTCCAATCTGTTTTGCTGTTACAGGTTCATCATCATAAGTATAGCCAACGATGATTTTGCCCAGCATTTCTTTCAGGTCATGCAGGTCGTTTGCCAGACAGAAGATTGCCATGATTTCAGAAGCAACAGTAATCTGGAAGCTGTCTTCTCTGGGAACGCCGTTTACTTTGCCGCCCAGACCGGAGATCACATGACGCAGCTGTCTGTCGTTCAGGTCTACAACTCTTTTCCAAGCGATCTTTCTAGGGTCGATGTTCAGTTCATTGCCCTGCTGGATATGGTTGTCCACCATGGAAGCCAACAGGTTGTTTGCTGTTGTGATGGCATGGAGGTCACCTGTAAAATGCAGGTTGATGTCTTCCATAGGCACTACCTGTGCATAACCGCCGCCAGCCGCACCGCCTTTGACACCCATACAGGGACCCAGAGAGGGTTCTCTCAGGCATGTCAGCGCATTTTTGCCCATTTTCTGCAGTGCCTGTGTCAGACCGATGGTAACTGTTGTTTTGCCTTCCCCAGCAGGTGTAGGGTTCACAGCTGTTACCAGAATCAGTTTTGCATCGGGTCTGTCTTTGATCTGATTATAATATTTATCACTCACTTTGGCTTTATACTTGCCATAACATTCCACATATTCTTCGGGGATGCCAGCTTTCGCCGCAATGGCGGTAATGGGTTCCATGGTGCATTCCTGTGCAATCTGCAAATCTGTTTTCATCTTCAAAAACTCCTCTCTCCGATTCCAATATGTCCTTGCGCTTGCCTGTCCTACTTTGAAAAAAAGCCGACAGTCCAAGCGTAATCGCCCAGACGGTCGGCATCAAATCTGTCATACTCCATGTGGTTACTCCACTTCCGTCAGTCATATGACTCTACCAAAATGGTACTATATCCTACGAAATTTGTCAATGTGCAACCTGTATGAAATCCATATTCTTTTATGGGTTTTCCTCTGTGGGAGACTGCATTTCCTCCCACTGTGCTCTGGTAATGAGGACTTTTCTTGGCTTGCTGCCTTCTTCCGGCCCAACCATTCCCCGTCTTTCCAATTCATCCATGAGTCTTGCTGCACGGTTATAACCAATGCGGAACTGACGCTGGAGCATGGAAACAGAAGCCTTTTCTTTTTCCAGAATCAAATCCACTGCCTGTTCGAAAAACTCGTCTGTTTCCTCGCTGGGGCCGCCAGCGGTTTTTGCCACTGCCGTGATCTGATCCACCATTTCCTGTGTATATCCGGGGCGGCTGCTTTTCCGCAGGAAGTCCACAATCTGTTCCACTTCTTTATCCGTTACAAAAGCCCCCTGAATACGGGAAGGTTTTGACTGACCGGAAGGATAGAACAGCATGTCCCCTTTGCCCAGCAATTTTTCCGCACCAACCATATCCAAAATGGTACGGGAGTCAATGCCGGAGGAAACGGCAAATGCCAGACGGGAAGGGATATTGGCTTTGATAACGCCAGTGATAACGTCTACGGAAGGACGCTGAGTCGCAATAATCAGGTGCATCCCTGCCGCACGAGCCATCTGTGCCAGACGGCAGATGGAATCTTCTACTTCGCCAGGTGCTGCCATCATCAAGTCCGCCAATTCGTCGATGATGATAACAATCTGTGGCATTTTTGCTTCCGGTTCGCCTTTTTCTTCCTTCATGGCATTGAAGCCTTTGATGTCACGGACACCGCATACCGCAAAGTCATTGTATCTTTCCAGCATTTCCCTTACTGCCCAGTTCAGTGCCGCCGATGCCTTTTTCGGGTCGGTGACAACGGGAATAAGCAAATGAGGAATACCGTTATATACGCTCAATTCTACCACTTTCGGGTCAACCAAAAGGAGTTTTACTTCCTTCGGGTCTGCCTTATACAAAATACTTGTAATCAGTGTATTGATGCAGACACTCTTACCACTGCCCGTTGCACCGGCAATGAGCAAGTGGGGCATTTTGGCAATGTCTGTGACAATAGGATTGCCTGTAATATCTTCCCCTAAAGCGAAAGCCAATTTAGAGGGATGTTTACGGAAAGCGTCACTTTCCAGCACAGTCCGCAGATATACAGACTTGGTTTCTTTGTTTGGCACTTCGATACCTACTGCGGCTTTACCGGGGATAGGCGCTTCAATACGAATGCCGCTGGCAGCCAGATTCAGGGCGATGTCGTCTGCCAGATTGACAATCTTGCTGACCTTAACCCCCTGACTGGGAGAAACTTCATACCGTGTAACGGTGGGGCCTGCGCTGACATTGATGACACGGGCTTCTACACCAAAGCTTTTCAATGTCATTTCCAGTTTTCTGCCGTTTTTCTGCTGTTCCAGAATCCCAGAACCAGCTGTATTGCCGGGGTCACGTCCCAGCAAATTGATAGGCGGGAATATATACGGCTTTTCTGCCGGTTCCGCAGGAGCAGGTGCTGGCTGCTGTACCGCTTCTTTCTGCACTTCCGGTTTTGTTGTTTCCTGTTTTGCAGGCTCCGGTGCAGGTGTTTCTGTCGACATTTCTTCTACAACAGGCTGTACTTCTTCCACTGGTATTTCTTCTGCCGCAGGCTCTTCCACTTCTGGTATGTCCATTTCTGGAGATACCGTTTCTTCTGCATCTTCCAAATCTGCGAAATGGAAGTCTGTTTTTTCTTCTGCTGCCCGCATAGCTTCCGCCGCAAGGGCTGCCGCCTGAGATTCCATATCCCATGCTTCTTCCGGCATTTCTTCTGCCATATTTTCTACGGTATTATCTTCGCCGAAGATTTTTTCGTATACCGCTTCTTCCTCCGTCATTTCCGTAGGTTCCGGCTTGTTGGCAACTTCTTTCAGTGGTTCTACCACTTTAAAGCGTTCCGTAGATCTTGGAGGCATCTGTGTGCCCTGTTCCAGCTCATCTACCTGCAATTTTCCGCCGAATACCACATTGAAGTCCCGTTTGGGTTCTTCCATGGGCATTTCGTTTTCTTTGACAAAGTCGTAAATGGGTTCCCGTTTCTTCACGCTGTAATCCTGTTTTTTCTGACGGAAAACCGTTTCCTTCACCTCAGGATGCTCAGCCGCTTCCACTTCATGAAGCTCAATGTTGAAATCTTCTTTGCTCATTACACGACGGCGTTTTGCTTCCTGTTTTTCCAGTCGTGCCGCTTCGATTTTTTCTTCCTGGCTGATGCGGTCAGCTTTATTTTTGATTTTCTCATTGCGCACCTGTCTTCTGACTTTCTGGTGGTCTGCCAGTGTGCCCATGGCACCGAAGAAAGAACGCCCCGTTGCCAAAATCAGGGAAATCACCAGCATTGCCAGCAGAACGATAACGCTGCCCAATGCATCCAGCAGTCCAAAGAGGCCGCCGCCAAAAAGACCGCCGATCAAACCGCCGTTTGTCAAAGAACCGTTGTTAAAAAGTTCCATGGCTTTTTTCCCGAAGCCAAGATCCCCGGAAACATTCAAGGGATGGAACAAATACGCCGCAGACGCCACTGTCAGCAGGAACAAGGCACCGCCAAAGGCACGCACCAAAGGCCATTTCCGCTCTTCTGACATAAGCATCCAGACGCAGTAAATGATGACCAGTACCGGCAAAAGTACGCCGCTGACCCCCAAAAGTCCCTGGAAAAATCCCCCAATGACCTGACCAACGATCCCCATTTTACTGGTGATCTGGCTGATGAACACCACTGCCGATATGACGATAATGACGATGAGTATTACTTCATCCAGAATACTATCGCCAAATCGCTCTCTGCTTTCCGGCATACGGGTGGTTTCCCGTTTGGGTGCAGATTTTGTATTTTTTGTATGACTCGCTTTTTTTGCTGTTGTTTTTGCAGTTGTTGTTTTTGTGCTTTTGCTGCCTGTTTTCTTCACCGCAGGGGATTTCGTCGTCTTTCGCCCCGTGCTGCTCCCTTTTGCTGCCAAAGCTTTTCACCTCTGTTCTCAAGAAATCACTAATAAAATATTATACAATAAAAATAATCTGCTGGCAAACGAAAACCAGTGATTTCATGCAAAAAAACTGACCCGCTTCCTGTCGTAAAAGTCAGATGCAGGTCAGTTTTTGATGTTCTACGCACACAAAAATGCTCAGTCCATTTTCACCACTTCAATATCCGCTTCTTCCAGAATCTTTCTGGACAGTTCATCGGGATATTCACCTTTATGGACAATGCGTTTGATACCGGCGTTAATGAGCATTTTCGCACAGATCACGCAGGGCTGCAATGTAATATAAATGGTAGCGCCTTCTGTGGAAATGCCCAGTTTTGCCGCCTGAATGATGGCATTCTGCTCCGCGTGGAGAGCGCGGCAAAGCTCATGACGTTCGCCGGAGGGAATGCCAAGACGCTGACGTTCACAGCCGCCCATTTCCGTACAATGCTTCAGACCCGCAGGGGCTCCGTTATACCCTGTTGTGATGATGCGGTTATCCTTTACAATGACCGCTCCCACCTGCCTGCGCAGACATGTGGCTCTGGTCTTGACAATCTCCGCAATCTCCATAAAATACTCGTCCCAACTTGCTCTCACAATCGTTTCTCCCTTCTGTTTCTTTCGTAAAGCATTCCGCAAAATTCCTACCACAAAGATAGCATATCCGTATATCATTGTCAAACGAAATCCCTTCTGCTATACTGAAAAAAAGGAAGGATTTTCCAACAAAGGAGGTCTGGCTATGGATAACATCAAAACATGGGCAAACACCCATTCATGGGTCAAAATCGCAGTTTACCTACTGACTTTCTTTTCCCTGCTCTGGCTTTTGCCCAATTCTATTTACCCCTTCAGTCACCTGTAAATCCCTATTGCCTAATGTGGATCGGTTTTTACAGCTGTCTGTTCCTTTGCTGGGCATATAAGGGCTTTTTGTCCAAAGTTCCTTCTGTTCTGGCAAACCTGTTTTTCATGGGATTTCTGTTTTTCGGTTCTCTCATGGGTGGACTTTATGGAATACTGCTTTTTCTGTACTGTCTTTGTGTCCCTGCATTGCCTTTGTTTTTCTTGTTTTGATAAAAGTACAATTATTAGGAGTTGGGAAAATATGAAATATACCAGCACATTATTGGCAATCACAGATATGGAAAAAAGCAAACAATTCTACCACGATGTTCTAGGTCTGGACATTGTAGCTGACTTTGGCGCAAATGTCACACTTACTGGCGGCGTTGTGTTGCAGACCATGGATACCTGGAAATCCTTTATCAGAACAGACAAAGTCATCCTGCCAAACAATGCCGGAGAGCTATATTTTGAGGAAGATAACATAGACGCTTTCTGCAATCATCTGAAATCCTTTGAAATCAGCTATGTTCATGCATTGTTTGAACATCGTTGGGGGCAGCGAGTCATTCGGTTTTATGACCCCGACAAACATATCATTGAAGTTGGCGAAACTTTAGGAGCTGTTGTCCATCGTTTCATGGAAAGCGGTTTGTCCCCGGAAGAAACCGCAAACAGAATGGACATTCCCCTTGATTTTGTTTTATCATGTCTTGCAAATTCATAAAACACAATAATATAAAAACGCTGGAATCAAAAGATTCCAGCGTTTTTTGTTTTCTTATGAAGCCGCTCCTAAACCGAAGCTTTTATTTTGCAGATATTCCAGATCAGATGATCAGGTTCATTTTCTTTGCTTCGTATTCCAGTTCTTCTCTGAACTGAGGAGCAGCCAGGGAAATAATCATTTTTGCTCTCTGGCTAGCTGTCTGACCTTTCAGACGAACGATACCGTTTTCTGTTACCAGGAAGTCCACTTCGTTTCTAGGTGTAGTAACGATGGAACCAGGTGTCAGAATAGGTTTGATCTTGGAGATAGTGCCGCCTTTTGTGGTGGAAAGCATTGCGATAAAGCCTTTACCGCCTTTGGACATGTTTGCACCTCTTACGAAGTCCAGCTGACCGCCGGAACCGCTGTAATGTTTTGTACCGATGGATTCGGAGCAAATCTGACCAAACAAGTCAACTTCTACACAGGAGTTAACGGATACAAAGTTGTCATGCTGTGCGATAACAGCAGGGTTGTTGATATAGCTTACAGGATACATTTCGAAAGCCGGGTTGTCATCCATGAAGTCGTACATTTTCTTGGAGCCCCAAGCCAGTGTAGCAACAGTTTTACCTACGTGGATAGGTTTTTTCATGTTGGTTACTGCGCCGCATTCCAGCAGGTCAACCATACTGTCTGTGAACATTTCTGTGTGCAGACCCAGATCTTTTTTGTCTTTCAGCAGAACACCAACAGCGTTGGGGATACCGCCGATACCCAGCTGCAGAGTTGCGCCGTCGCAAACTTCGTCAGCGATCATCTGACCGATTTTCTTATCGTCATCGGACAGAGGAGGGTTGTTCAGAACCAGCAGAGGTCTGGAGGATTCGCACAGAGCTGTTACCTGAGAGATATGGATCAGGCAGTCACCCATAACACGGGGCATCTGATCGTTAACATCCAGCAGGATGATGGATGCTTTTTCGCGCATTGCAACAACTTCTGCACCAGCCATAGGACAGCTGAAGTAACCATGCTTGTCCATGGGAGATACTTCCGCATAGAATACATCCAGTCTGGGCTGAACGTCTCTCCACAGACCGGGAATGGTGCTGTAATTGTTGGGAATATATGTGTGGATACCTTCCTGGATACCCTTTCTGCCGGGGCCGCCTGTGAACCAGGATACATAATCATATTTGCCTTTCAGTTCGGGTTTCATGAAGGGGCCGCCTTTTACAGACAGTGTTGCGTGGTGTACAACGCCTGTCAGTTCGCCTCTCATTGCTCTTGCCGCAACCGCTTCACAAATAGCGGTAGGTTCTTCCAAACCTGTGGGGCATGCGCAAACGTCACCGGATTTTACATACATAGCAACTTCTTCAGGGGATTTGCGTTTTGCCTGATACATTTCCTGGAATTTGTTCATGTTATCTCACCTTTCTTCATTTATTTGATTAAAAATCGGCACACTGCCAACAAGTTTCTTCTCATGCATACAATATACGCAATAATATTTTATATTTTACCATAGCAACAGACAAAAAGTAAAGGACAGCCCATCATGTTTCTGATTATATACAATCATACCACATTTTTCGGTTATTTTTCCATGCAATTTTTTCATAAAACATTGAAAATTCAATATTTACATATGTCATACATCTTTTAAGCCGCACTTATTTTTACTGGTATTTTATCTAAATCCAGCACCTATGTTCTTCTCTTTGTACGACATAAAAAACACACAAAAAAAGACTGTATTCATAAAGAATACAGTCTTTTGTGATTGCAAATCAAACCAGATATTTCTGTACTTCCGCGGGAAGTAAATCCTGTTTGCGGCTGATGATCATGATCATATCTGTTTCAGCTTCAGCAGAAGTCTTTTCCAGTTCTTCTATGAACTTCACGAAATCCGCGTCACTCACTTTGTCTACGATATGATTCAGGCCGTCAATATAGATTTTTTCAATATCGCTATTCTGAGAAAGGATACCACAAACAAATCCTCTGAAAACCTGAGGGTCTTCCATAATAAACTTCGGTGTGTCTACAAAACGAACACTATAATGCAGATCGTACATACGGCTGTTGTCATCGTCTACAAAAACAACGCTGCCATTTGCACTTTTGCCTGCTTCATTTGCCATTGCAATGAGTTTCTTTGTTTTACCTTCACCTTTTTCGCCTGCAAGAATCTGAACCATCGCAATCTCCCCCTTCATGATGTTGGTGATATACCTTTTCGTATTTGTTAGATTGAGTTGCAGTAAAGCTAATGCTTTATCTTTATGATGTTATTATTCTCCCTTTACAGAAAAAACCCTCTTTTTTTCCTCGTAATTTTTCAAAACCACATACATTTATTTAGTTTCAACAACTCAATTCCAGAAAATTCGAACCGAATTCATGCACAATGTATATGCTTATTTGTTCACTCTGCCCAAATCCTCTTTTGTATAGCGGTATACATTCTGATGGATGGCCGAGCGGTATCTCTCGTAGGTTTCCACATCCAGGGCCGTCGGCTTTGTCATCAGACGCAGCGGCAGCGGTTCCTGCCCTTTTCGCATTGGCGGCTGCATATAAGGATAGTCATTCCATACAAAACCATGACGTTCATAAAATCCAATACGGCGCCGTGTCAGTGCGTCTTCCGGCAATTCCACTTCCAGCACAACATTTTTCCCGTTCCACTCCACGAACAGATCCAGCATTTTCCCGCCAAATCCATGATTCCGTTTCTCCGGCAGTGTGGCAAAATGTTCAATATACAAAAAATCATCAGATAATTCCCAAGCAGCAATCACACCGCCCGTTTTTTCCTCTTCATCTTTAATGGCATAAAGGTGATAGCATTCATTTTCAATCAAGGCCAGCTGATCTTCCTTGGCGCGCACCTCCGTTTCCGGAAAGCTTTGGGCAAGAATGGGATAAACTTTCTCAAAATCGTCTTTGGTCAATACTCTCTCAAACATTTTTTCTCCTCCTGTCAGCTTCTTGTGGCTATCAGCATACCATACCTCCAAAGGAAAAGCAATGACAGCAGATACAGTTTCATTTTACGTTTTGTTTGCAAATGCCGTTGTCCTCTTTTCTTTTTCCGGTTCTATGCTATACTGAAAAGAATAAGAAAGGATGTGATTCTTTGAAACAAATCAAATACAGTATTCTTCTGGGACTGTTGCTTCTGTTATGGAGCACCGTACCTGCTTTTGCGAAAGATGTGACCGTGCAGCTGGATGGGAATGTGCTGTCCTGCCGCCACGATCCTGTGATTGAAAATGATCGGGTACTGGTTCCCATGCGGGATATTATGGAGCCATTGGGCTATGAAGTAGTCTGGAATGAAAAAGACCGTTCCATTGTTGCCAAAGACGCGGATACCAATATGTATCTGACCATCAACAATGCTTACGCCACCGTCAATAATACCCAAGTGGTATTGGACGCGGCACCACGAATCATTGATGATATCACCATGGTTCCCCTGCGTTTTGTAGCTGATTACAGCGGTGCATCTGTCAGCTGGAATCCCACTACATACACCGTATCCATCGAAAGAGGCGGCGCGCCTTCCACACCGGAATATACTACCGCAGACTCCGTGGTTTATATCCAGACAAATAAAATCCAGGGAAGCGGCATCGTTCTGTCAGAAGATGGTCTCATTGCCACTAACTTCCATGTTATCGAAAACGCTTCCACCGCTCAGATCATATTCAATGATGGCACCATCTATTCAGGCGGCATCACCATCGTGGGCCTTGATCCGCAGGCAGATATTGCTTTGCTGCAAATTGACAAACAGGGACTGCATCCTGTGACTCCCTCCTATACCATCACAGCAGGGGAAAAAGTCACAGCCATTGGTTCTCCCAAAGGCAAACGTAATGTTTCCAGCACCGGCACTGTCAATGGATATACAGACGACATCATTTCCATGACTGCGCCCATTGCTCATGGCAGCAGCGGCGGCGGACTGTTCAACGCAGCAGGACAGGTTATCGGCATGTGTTCTTCTTACAGCGAAAACCAGTATTTCGCCATTCCCATTGAAAAAGTTCTTGCGGTACACCGTACCATGAACCTGCCCATCAGCGGCATGAAGAACTATGTATACAAGCCATCCGCTCCCAGAAACATCTCTTATACCAGAGAAAATGGCTACACCTATTTTATTTGGGAACCTGTTTATGACGCGGATTATTACTATATTTATATCGCTTCCGAAGAAGGCGGCAATTATCAGCAGGTGAAAAACACCACACTGAACAACAACCAGTGGTATTGGAATTATCCCCACGCATTTGGTATTTCCATTGCAAACACCCAGGGATTCTATATCCGCATTGCTACTGTACGGGACGGTGTTGTCTGCGGCACCAGCAATCCCATTTATGTACCTGCCAAATAATATTTTACATGAAAAAAACCGATGTTTTTCACATCGGTTTTTTTATACTCTGCATTTTACAAATAATACTTTCACTTCTGTATCTGTGTGGTTATACAACTTATGTTTTCGTCCCGGCAGAATACGGATGGTATCTTCTTCCCCCAGCACAAAGGTTTCCCCCTCCAAATCAATGGTCACTTCTCCCTGAAGTACATAAGCCACTTCTTCCTCCTGAGTATGCTGGGTATAGCCATTGGATGTCCATGATTTCCCCTCCAGTGTCATCAAAAGCAGTTCCAAATTGGCATGACAGGTATCACATGCCAAAACGTCGTACATAGTTTGTCCCTGATACATGACGATTGTCTTACGCTGCTCTTTCCGCAGTATCATTTCGGCATTTTCCACCTTCTGTTCCACCAGTTCTGATACAGAAATGCCCATGGCTTCCGCCAGCGTAGATAAGATACTTAAAGTTGGATTGCCAATATTCCGTTCCAACTGACTGAGCAGGGCTGTGCTCAAATTGGTCTGTTTGGCAAAATCCCGCAGAGTCAGACCGTTTTTCCGTCGATATTCCGCAATTTTCTCACCGATCCTGGTGTTTTTCATGTCCCTCACCTCTTCGCTCATTGTACAGCACATCACACATATTTTCAATATATTTAATTTTGTTAGATTTATTGTATCACTTAAAAATACGTGTTATACTGGCACAAACGAAAGGAGGGACGGTTATGTCCGCAAAACAGCAATCCATATTGGCGAATCTTGGTCTGCTTTTGGCTGCTGCCATTTGGGGCGGCGGTTTTCTGGCAGGGAAATTCGCATTGGCAGAATATGAGCCTTTTACCATACTGGCATTCCGCTTTTTAGGCTCCGCCCTTTGTCTGGGTCTGATTTTCTGCCGCAGTCTGCGGCACACCACCAAAAATGTTGCCAAAAAAGGGATGTTGTTAGGGATATTGCAGTTCGTGGGGCTGTCTGTTCAACTGGCTGGACTTGACCGTACCACGCCCGGAAAACAGTCCTTCCTCATTGCTTCTTATGTAATGTTTGTTCCCTTCCTGAGCTGTTTTCTCCTGCGAAAACGGATCAATGGCAGAGAACTGCTGGCAGAAATTCTGACACTGGCTGGCATTGGCTGTATCAGCCTCAATGAAAGCCTGACCATTGGCCTTGGTGAGGGACTTTCTGTTGGGTTTGCATTTCTCTTTGCTTTGCAGATCGTATTGGTGAGCATCTTCGCCAGAAATGAAGATCCCATCCGCCTGTCCTTTTTCCAGTTCCTGTCGGCAGGTCTTTTGGCTGCTGTGACCGCACTGCTCACAGACGGCATCCCTCAGAGCTGTTCTCTTTTGACTTTGGGCAGCCTGTTATACCTCATTGTGCCAAACACCGTTCTGGCATTTACCATCCAGAATGTGGCACAGCGTTATACCTCAGAAACGGCAACTGCTATTCTGCTTTCGCTGGAATCTCTGTTCGGATTTCTTTTCTCCGTATGGTTCCTGGAAGAACCTGTCACTGCAAAAGTGGTGCTGGGCTGTATCCTCATATTTGCTGCTGTAATCCTTTCCAAAATAGACGCAGCACAATTTCTGAAAAGACACAATATTGGTATTCCTACTCCAAAACAACCATAAAAATCAGAAAGCTGAAACCCTTTATATGATAAGGATTTCAGCTTTTTTGTTTTCTTATGAAAATGCCCCGAAAGAAGTTCGGCTTTTTCTATTAATCCTGCATTTCCTTTGTTACATCCGCTTCCTTTGCTTCCACAAAGCGAATCAGATCTTCCGGATTCAAAATAATCTGTTCCCCACGCATGCCTGCACTGACTGCGATTTCATCAAACAAAATGGCAGTTTCATCAATAAAGGTAGGATATTTCTTTTTCATGCCAATGGGAGAACATCCGCCGCGGATATATCCTGTCAATCCCAGCAGTTCTTTCACATGGGTCATTTCCAGTTTTTTATTTCCGGAAACTGCTGCCGCTTTTTTCAGATCCAGTTCCATATCCACAGGAATACAAAACACAAGGATACCTGTTTTATCCCCTCTTGTCACAAGGGTTTTGAATACCTGTTCTGCCGGAATCCCCACCTGTTCCGCCGCGTGGAGTCCTGACAGATTGCTTTCATCATACTCATAAGATGCTGTGCGGTAGGAAATACCTGCCACCTCCAGCTGCCGCATGGCATTGGTCTTAACTGTATCACCACTTGTTTTCTTCAAGTTTCTCACGTTCCTTTCTGATACAAAAACGGCAGTCCATACCTTCGGTACAGACCGCCGCCACAGCCTGAGGCTGTCAATCGTCCAGTAATATAAATCCATAATCCTGCCCGGTTCTGGCAGAAATAAAGTTATTTGCTTCGTAGTCGCTGTTGACATGGGTAACCTGCCATACACCGTCGATTTTATAAGCCACATAACGGGAACCATTTGTCAGCACCATATAGAAATACTGATCGGTACCGCACTGATAATAAATCTGGCTTTCGTCAGTAATCAACTTCTTGGAAATCATGGTATTGACCAATGCCTGATCCCTGCGGACGATATAGCTCTTCCATACTGCCAAGTTATAATCCGGCAAAAGTGACGGATTGAAGTCCGGAAGGGCACGGTTGATGCTGGTAACGGGATAATATACATTCTGCAAGTTGGTATACACCACTTCCCAGAAGTTATTGTCATTGCGCAGCACATGCTGTTTCACATCTGCCGTATTTTTCTTGCTGGAAAATGTGACCACGGCATATTTGTTGTCTTTACGGATTTCTCTGACGAAATAATCCTCCAGACTGCCTTCGTAAAGCCCTACAAAGTTCAGGATTCTGCCATATTCCGCTGAAGCAGAAGACAAACGTCCCATGGTGCCATGGTTCTGGTTATATCTTGCCAGCAGGCGGTTATAGCTTACAGAAGAAATCTGTCCGGCACGGCCTGCCGCAGATGCCAGCAGATAAGTACCATCAGACTGTTTGGAAGCGGCAAATACACAAAGATTCATGCTCTCCGCGGGTACTTCCGCCCCTTCATATTCCGCCAGATCCCTGCCGTCTACCAGCAGGATTTCATAGTCACTGGCAGACAAGCCGCTTTCCAGATACCCATTGCTTACCAGCGTATCTGTGGTGACTGTCTGTCCTGTATAATATGCGTAAAGTTTGCCGTTTTTGCAGATCCATCCCAGCTTTGTACCCAAATCATTGTATGCGCTCTGCCCCGCAGATGCCACAGATTTCAGGTTGTTGAGCTGCATGGTATTTTCACTCTGCCAGAAAGGCTTTGTATCCGCAACAGGTTCCCTTTTGGATGAGCTGGAAACGGATGTTTTCGGACTTTCGTCTTCTGTATGTATGCTGGGAGCAATAAACCCAACTTCACTTTCTTCCGGCGCACCAATGGGGATATTTTCCTCCGCGGTCACTTCCTCATCTGTCGTTTCTGGTTCTGTATTCTGTTGTGTATCCTGCACAGGAGGGTCTGTTTCCGGTGCTTCTTCCTGACTGCCAAAATTGCAGCCGCTCACCAGAAAAACACAGATCCCTGTCAGCAGGCAGACAGATCTGAATTTTTTATTGCTCACAATAATCATCCTTTTTGTCTACAATGGCTGCATAAACAGACTGCAGCTCTGCGTCATGAGCCTGCAAAATCGCAGACAGACGCTGTTCCATGGCTTCCGCTTCATCCTGGAAAGGAAATGTCACAACCCAGACTGGATTCAAATGTCCTTCTTCTTCCGCCACGGTATCTACCACATCCTGCAGCGCATCCGCGTCATAGTAGTCAAAAATCGCGTCATATTCCCAGTCTTCCGCTTCCTTTTCGCAGCCCAGAGCCATATGCACTACAATACCGTCATCGGTTTCTTCTGCATAGATTCGGTCCAGCAGACTTTCTTTACCGCTTACAGTATAGCAGCCCAGCTCCTTTGTTAAAAAACCACTTTCTTTTTCCTTTAACATCAATACGATTGCAGCTTCTTCCATGGTATTCTCCTTCTTTTCATACTCATACTATTCCAGCAATTATACTACAAAATTCGTTTATTTGCAAGAAACCGACCATGCTTTACCCTCTGGAAAAGCCAGGAATTCCGCTTTCTTTCATTAATTTTAATGATATGACGGAAAAATTAAGAAATTGTTCCATTTTTCTTAAAAAAAGCAGTGGGATTTTTCCAAAAAGATCCGCTTTTTTTCTTCTGACAACACACAAAAAATAAGAATGAAAATCTATATGGATTCTCATTCTTATCATAAACACTTTTTTCAGCCAAAAAGCGTCCAGTCTTTCTCTGTCAGCCCCGGCTGCATGGCTATATTCACCGCTTTGGCAATGATATCTGCCAGACGGTCTACCACCGCATCCACTTCCTTTGGTGTCACAAACATATTTTCCGCTGCGGGAGTCAATAGTTCCGTAATGAGGCGATATTTGTCCTCTGATTCCATATCCATAAGCATTTGGTAAAAAGGCGATTGTTTTTCTGTTTGGTGCCGCATTTCCGTCAGCATCCGATCCATAGTATCATTCACCAGGGTTGCCGCGTCCACCACCGTTGGCACACCAATGGCAATGACAGGAACTCCTAATGTTTCCTCGCTGAGCATCTTTCGTTTGTTGCCAACACCTGCCCCAGGAGCAAGACCTGTGTCAGAAAGCTGGATAGCAGCGTTGATGCGGCTGGTCTTTCTGGCGGCCAATGCATCAATGGCAATGACCAGATCCGGATGCATCTTTTCCACAATGCCTTTGACGATTTCCCCAGTTTCAATGCCTGTAATCCCCATGACACCGGGGCTCACCGCAGCCACTGGCCGAACTGTCTGTGCCATATCTTCCGGCAGTGTGTCCCGCAGATGTCTTGTCACCAGCACCCGGGAAACTACTTTGGGGCCTAAAGCATCTGGGGTGATATTCCAGTTGCCCAGCCCAACCACCAGCACTGTCCCCCACTTTTTCGGTTTTGCCAGATGCTGCAACTCCTTAGAAAGCACTGCTACAATGCTGCTGTGACTTTCCGGATCATTTTCCTTCAGCTTCTGCGCCTCCAATGTAATATAACTGCCCACAGGCTTGCCCATGGTCTGGCTGCCTTGTTCTGTCAAAATATGGACACGGGTCAGTTCATAGTCTTCCGTATGTTTGGTTTCCACCTGCACACCGTCAGGCTCCCCCGCTTCTTCCCGTCCTTCCCGCACCATTTCTCTGGCTTCAATGGCCAAATCCGTCCGTACAGAAAATTTTTCCGCCTTCTGTTTGTCTTTTCGTTCCATATTTTCACCGTCTTCCTGTATTTTCCCTTATTTTTTCCGCAGATTTGAAATATATTCATTGACTTATGGGGAATCATCAGGTAGAATATATGGTGTTGAATTAACCACGGGCTATTTGCATGACAAAATACGCCCAACCGTGTCGGAGGAGTACCGTCCTCAAAGTGGTTAATATGTAGTAAAGAAAAAGCGATATTCCCCAAATATCGGACGAAGAAAAACCACAAAAAGAATTTTTAGGAGGAAAGCAAATTGGCTAATATCAAATCTGCAAAGAAAAGAATCAAAGTTATCAACAAAAAAACATTGAGAAATAAAATGATCAAATCTCAGGTTAAAACAGCAATGAAGAAAGTAATCGTAGCTGTAAACGCTGGCGATAAAGAAGCAGCTGCTGTTGCACTGAAAGGCGCAGCTTCCGCAATCGACAGAGCTTATATCAAAGGCATTTACCACAAAAATTCCGCAGCGAGAAAGAAATCCTCTCTGACAAAACTGGTAAACAGCTTATAATTTGAAAGCGACCCAAGAGGATACCCCATCAGGCGGTATCCTTTTTTCATGCTATTACGAAAGGAGATCACTGAATTGACAGAATTAACAGAAAGACAAAAACGTGTAGAAGAAAACCATAAAAAAGGCTATAACTGCGCACAAGCTGTTGCCTGCGCTTACAGCGATCTGTTTGGCGTAGATGAAAAAGAAGCATTTCGTGCCGTAGAATGTTTTGGCCGTGGTATGGGCGTTATGGGCACCTGCGGTGCTGTTTCCGCTATGGCATACCTGGTTGGCCTGAAAGTTTCCGACGCAAATCTGGAAAAACCTCAGACAAAAGTTGACTGCTACGACACATTCAAAGCCATGAGCGAAGTTTTCGCCGACAAAAACCAGTCCACCCTTTGCAGTGAACTGAAAGGCATGGGTACCGGTGTGGTTCTGAGAAGCTGCCAGGGATGTATGGCAGACGCCGCAGAAATCGTTGAAAAACATCTGCTTCAGGAAAACAAATAATCTCATCCAAAAACAAAAAGCCGAAACTTCTTATAATAAGGAAGGTTCGGCTTTCTTTTTTTATTCAACTATCAGAAAAAGAGCTGGTTTTCTTTTCTGTCTGCGCAGACTTTCCCCAGTCTTTCTGTCAATGCACCAATGGCTGCTTCCGGCAAGCTTCTTGCCTTCTGGGTACATACGCTGATGCAGCCCATGCAGGATACACAAAGGTCTTTGTCAGTTGTTTTCGGGTTGTCTTTTGGAATGGCACCCACAGGACAGTGTGTCACGCATTTGCCGCAGCCCTTGCAGGCATCGGATACCATTGGCACCAGACCACCGCCATGACGTTCCAGATAAGGTCTGTTACCGGGCAGTTCCGCGCGTTTCGGTGTTCCGGTCAGTTTTTCTGCGATTTCTTTGCCAAATGCCTGAAGCTGTGTCTGATCTTCTGCATTTGGTCTGCCTGCTCCAAACTGGTTCACAATGGAATGCTGTGTAACAGCGGCAACGCCTGCCACTACCACAAAGCCCTGTGCTTCCAAAGCATCCTGCAATTCTGCAAAGGTATCGTCAAAAGCACGATTGCCATAAGTAACAACTGCCACTGCCGCTGCACCATTGCCGTGGAGGTTTTTGATCCGTTCAAGCGCTGTCAGAGGCACTCTGCCGCCAAAGGACGGTACGCCACAAACCAGAACATCTTCCGCATCCAGAGAAATTTCGGTGCTTGCCGCAGACAAAGGTGTCAGATCCGCTTCTTTTGCCATTTCGCCCAATCCGGCTGCCACAGAACAAACAGCTGTTTTTGTGGTGCCGCAGGGGCTGAAATATACTGCTGCGATTTTTTTCATATCTTCTCCCTCTTTTCCTTTTCAAATTAATTTTATTATAAACCTTTTTTTCTTCTCCCACAACCAAAAGCCAATGATAAATGAATAGTATTTTCCTTGGTATTATGGTATGATAATGTTATATTGAAACCTCTTTTGCGGTTCCAATGACACAAACCTTTGGGAAAACCCCCATCAAAAGGAGGGATTTTATGGATTTTCAGGATATTATCATCAAAAAGCGTGACAAACAAAAGCTGACAAAAGAAGAAATTTCCTTCTTCATTCATGGCGTCACAGACGGTTCCCTGCCGGATTACCAGATTTCCGCCCTGCTTATGGCCATTCTGCTCAACGGCATGGATGCGGAAGAAACGGCACAGATGACTATGGAAATGGCACACTCCGGCGCATTGTTCGATCTGAGCAGTCTGCCCGGTTTCAAAGTGGATAAACACAGCACCGGCGGTGTAGGCGACACCACCACGCTGATTCTTGCTCCATTGGTAGCCTCTCTTGACGTGCCTGTGGTAAAAATGAGCGGTCGTGGTCTGGGTTTCTCCGGCGGCACCATTGACAAACTAGAATCCATTCCCGGTTTTCAGGTAGGCGTAACGGAAGAAGATGCGCTGACTTACGGCAAAACCAGCCATCTGGTACTTATGAGCCAGACGGATAACCTGACGCCTGCGGACAAAAAACTCTATGCCTTGCGGGACGTGACAGGCACCGTAGACAGCATCCCCCTCATTGCCGCCAGCATCATGTCCAAAAAGATTGCTGCCGGTGCAGACGGCATCGTTCTGGACGTAAAATGCGGCAGCGGCGCTTTCATGAAAACACAGAAAGACGCCGAAGCATTGGCACATATTATGGTAGAAATGGGACAACATGTAGGCAGAAAGGTCACCGCCATCATCAGCGGCATGGATCAGCCTCTTGGCATGTATATCGGCAATTCTCTGGAAGTTATGGAAGCCATGGAAGTCCTCAAAGGCAATGTAAAAGGCGACTTGCTGGAAGTTTCCCTGCTGTTGGGCGCACACATGCTCCTTTTAGCAGGTCGTGTCCAGACAGAAGCCGAAGGCAAAGCCCTGTTGCAGCAGCAAATTGACAATGATGCAGGCATTGCCAAATTCCGTGAACTGCTCATCCAGCAAGGCGGAAATCCTGCCATCATCGAACAGCCTGACTTACTGCCCCTTTCCCCTTGTTCTTTGGAAGTCAAGGCGGAAAAAAGCGGTTATCTCACCCACATGGATACCGCAAAAATCGGGCGGGCATCTCAGGAAACCGGCGCAGGACGGGCTTTCAAGGAACAGCCTCTGGATTTCGGTGCAGGCATCATCACCAAAAAACGCCTTGGCGATTATGTGGAAGCTGGCGAAGTTCTGGCAGTCATTTACAGCGCCACAGACAAAGCCTGTGCATCAGCGGCGGAAATTTTCCAGTCCGCACTGACCATCTCGGCAGAAAAAGCACCTCTGCCGCCATTGGTTTTGAACATCATTTCGACATAAAGCAAACATTTATATAGAGAAAGGAAGCGATTGATTTGAAAAGAGCGATTATCATTGTATTGGACAGCGTAGGGATTGGCGAACTGCCTGACGCAGCCGATTTCGGCGATGTTGGCAGCAATACCTTAGTAAATATCAAAAAAGCAAGACCTGAAACTTCTCTGCCTAACATGGCAGCACTGGGTCTGGGCAACATTCAGGGGGAAGACATCCATCTGCTGGGCAAAGTGGACGCACCCAAAGGTGCATACTGCAAACTGGGTGAAAAATCCATCGGGAAAGACACCACCACAGGTCACTGGGAAATCGCTGGCGTTCTGACAAAAGAACCCTTCCCCACTTTCACAGAAACAGGTTTCCCCAAAGAAATTATGGACAAATTTGAAGCAGCCATCGGCACCAAAACACTGGGCAACTATGCCGCTTCCGGCACTGTTATCATTCAGGATCTGGGGGATGAACACGTAAAAACTGGTTATCCTATTATTTATACTTCCGCTGACAGCGTATTCCAGATTGCTGCCCATGAAGACGTCATTCCCGTAGAAAAGCTCTACGAAATCTGCGAAACAGCCAGAAAACTGTTGACAGGCAAATACGGTGTTGCTCGTGTCATTGCCCGTCCCTTCATCGGTACCAGCGGCAACTACATTCGCACCAAAAACCGTAAAGACTTCTCTCTGGAACCTACTGGCGTGACCATTCTGGATCTGGCGAAAGAAAAAGGCATGAACGTAACAGCCATCGGTAAAATCGAAGACATCTTCGAACACCGCGGCATGACACGCACAGACCATACCACAAACAACAATGACGGTATCGAAAAAACAATTCTGTATACCAAAGAAGAATTTGAAGGCATTCTGTTCACAAACCTGGTAGATACAGACATGATTTACGGTCACAGAAATGACGTAGAAGGCTATGCAAAAACACTGGAATATTTCGACAGCAAGCTGCCTGAAATCATGGATGCTATGCACGATGATGACATCCTGTTCATCACCGCAGACCACGGCTGTGACCCTACTACCCCCAGCACTGACCACTCCAGAGAATACACCCCTCTGCTGGTATACGGCAAACATGTAAAAGAAGGCGTAGATCTGGGCGTACGCAAATCCTTTGCAGACATCGGTCAGACCATTTCCGATTACCTGGGTCTGGGCGCACATTTTGAAGCAGAAAGTTTCTTAAAAGATATCTTGAAATAAAGAATCATTTGGTATAGAATAACTGCAAATCATAAAAATAAAAGGAGTGTTGCAGCATGAAAAAATATGAATGTACCATCTGTGGTTATATCTACGACGAGGCAATTGGCGATCCTGAACATGGCGTTCCCGCTGGAACTCCTTGGGATAAACTGCCTGCAGACTGGGTATGCCCTCTTTGCGGTGTAGGCAAATCTGATTTTGAAGAAAAACACTGATACAATTAAAAAACCGAAAATTCCTTACACAAGGAATTTTCGGTTTTTTGTTTTTTGATTATCTTTTGCTCATGTTATCAATGAGTTTTGTTTTCAGCTGTGTCAGCTTATCAGAAAGGTCAACGGGCACAATATGCGGGTTGTTCAAACGCAGATGCTCGTCCCAAAGAGATGCCTTTTCCTGATTGCAGTAAGCCTGAATGTCCATGGTAGCAGGACTTTCATAAACCTGTTTGCCGTCAATGAAAACAGGAACCAGCAGTTCTCTGACTCTGTATGTGCCGGGTTCCAGACGCATGTTTTTCCATTTTGCGTTGCTGTCGTAAATAGCCAGCGGTTTGCTTTCATCAATGGTTTCATCATCCAGTGCAATCAAATCGGCTTTGATTTTGCCTGTGGATTTTTCGTAAATACGGAATACTTTCTTGATACCGGGATTTGTAACTTTTTCCGGGTTATTGGACAGTTTGATTTTCGGGATGAATTTACCGTTTTCATCTTCTTCTGCTGCCAGTTTATACACGCCGCCAAAGGCAGGGCAGTCATCACTGGTGATCAGTTTGGTGCCTACACCCCACAGGCTGATTTTTGCGCCCTGAAGTTTCAAGCTGGCAATGAGGTTTTCATCCAAGTCACTGGATGCACTGATGATAGCGTCAGGGAAACCTGCTTCTTCCAGCATCGCTTTTGCTTTCTTGGACAGATAAGCCAGGTCGCCGCTGTCCAGACGGATGCCGTAGTTTTTCAGTTCAATGCCTTTTGCCTGCATTTCCTTGAATACTTTGATGGCATTGGGCACACCGGATTCCAATGTGTTGTAAGTGTCCACCAACAGCAGACATGCATCAGGGAACAGACGAGCGTATTCCCGGAAAGCTGTCAGTTCGTCAGGGAAACTCATAACCCAGCTGTGGGCATGGGTACCTTTTACAGGAACGCCAAACTGTTTGCCTGTCAGCACGTTGCTGGTACCGCAGCAGCCGCCGATAACAGCCGCTCTTGCACCCAAAGTGCCCGCGTCAGGGCCCTGTGCACGGCGCAGACCGAATTCCATAACGGGATCGCCCTGTGCAGCCCAAACCACACGCGCTGCTTTTGTGGCAATCAAGCTCTGGTGGTTGATGATATTCAGCAGTGCTGTTTCCACCAGCTGTGCTTCCACGATAGGCGCTTTTACACGCATCAAAGGTTCATGGGGAAATACCACAGTGCCTTCGGGAATGGCGTAAATTTCGCCTGTAAAACGAAAATCTTTCAAATAATCAATGAAGTCTGCGGAAAACAGTCCCAGACCTTCCAGATATGCAATATCATCCTCTGTAAAACGCAGGTTGCGAATATATTCAATCGCCTGTTGCAGACCTGCCGCAATGGCATAGCCGTTGCCGCTGGGATTTTTTCTGTAAAACAAATCAAATACTACCTGCTTTTTGTAAGAACCTGTTTCAAAGTAGCCCTGCATCATGGTCAGTTCATACAAGTCCGTCAGCAGTGCCAAATCTCTACCTTCCATTTCAATCTCCTTTGCTTTTACGGCAGAAAAGATTCCGCCGGTACTTTCATAAACAGTTTGATTATACACAACTTCTCCAAAGAAAGCAAATTATTTCGGGCTTTTTTTGTAATCTGCATACAAAATCGCAATTTTCCCCTATTTTTCTGTAAAACCACCTGTATTTACACCATTTCTTGTATACAGTCCGCAAGTATACAACATACTTGCATATTTTGCAGGAAAAAGTGCAAAAAGGGCTTTACAAATTTTTAGGCACAATATATAATAACTCTCGTGAATAGCAAAAACACTTTGACGGAGAGAGTATACCATTTCTGTTCATGCTGACAGAGAGCCGGGGACAGGTGAAAGCCCGACGCAAGGAGACGGTAGAAAATCACTCCTGAGTGGCAGACCGAACGGTTTTACCAAGTAGACTCTGTCGTGTCCCGCGTTAAGGGAACGCATCATAATGGTGATGCAATAAGGTGGACGGCGTTTTGTGCCGTCAAATCAGGTGGTACCGCGAGCCCATTCGTCCTGTGTGACGGATGGGTTTTTTTAATTGGTATCACACAGAAGAAAGAACAAAACCAAAGGAGGAATTTATATGTACGACAAAGTGCCTACCAATCTGAACTTTGTGGAAAGAGAAGTTCAGACAGAACAGTTCTGGAAAGAACATGATATCTTCGGCAAGAGCATCAAAGCAAGAGAAGGTGCTCCTGTATTTACTTTCTATGATGGACCCCCGACAGCAAACGGTAAACCTCACATCGGTCACATCATCACAAGAGCGGTCAAAGACTTGATCCCTCGTTACAAAACAATGAAAGGCTACAAAGTTCTGAGAAAAGCTGGTTGGGATACCCACGGTCTGCCTGTCGAACTGGAAGTTGAAAAATCTCTGGGTCTGGACGGCAAACCTCAGATCGAAGATTACGGCGTAGAACCCTTCATCGCAAAATGTAAAGAAAGCGTTTGGACTTACGAAAAAGAATGGCGTGCCATGAGTGACCGTGTTGGTTTCTGGGCTGACATGGATCATCCTTATGTTACTTACCATAACGAATATATCGAATCCGAATGGTGGGCACTGAAACAGATCTGGGACAAAGGCCTCCTTTATAAAGGTCACAAAGTTGTTCCCTACTGCCCTCGCTGCGGTACTGCCCTTTCCTCTCACGAAGTAGCTCAGGGCTATAAAGATGTTAAAGAAACATCTGTTATCGCAAAATTCAAAGTAGAAGGCAAAGACAACGAATACTTCCTGGCTTGGACAACAACACCTTGGACACTGCCTTCCAACGTAGCTTTGACTGTAAACGCAGACGAAACTTACGCAAGAGTTAAATATCAGGACTATGTTGCCATCATGGCAGAAGCTCTGCTGGATACTATCCTGGGCGAAGGCAACTACGAAGTTCTGGAAACCATGAAAGGGAAAGAACTGGAATACATGCGTTATGAACCCCTGTTCTCCTTCCTGGAAAACGACCCCAAAGCATTCATCGTAACATGCGACCCTTACGTTACACTGACAGACGGTACCGGCGTGGTACACTCCGCAGGCGCATTCGGTGAAGATGACGCTCGTGTATGTAACGCTTACAACGTACCTTTCCGTCAGTATGTAGACGACTCCGGTAACATGACAAAAGAAACCGGCCCCTTCGCAGGTCTGTTCGTCAAAGACGCTGACCCTAAGGTAATCGAATATATGGAACAGGATGGCTCTCTGTTCGCAGCAATCCCCTTCGAACACAACTATCCTTTCTGCTGGAGATGTGATACTCCACTGATCTACTACGCAAGAAGCACATGGTTCATCAAAATGACCGCTCTGCGTGACAATCTGGTTCGCAACAACCGCACCATCAACTGGTATCCCGATAACATCAAAGAAGGCCGTTTCGGTAACTTCCTGGAAAACGTTATCGACTGGGGTCTGTCTCGTGAAAGATACTGGGGCACACCACTGCCTATCTGGGAATGCGAATGCGGTCACAGACACACCATCGGCAGCATTGCAGAACTGAAAGAAATGTCTCCTGACTGCCCTGAAAACATCGAACTGCACAAACCTTTCATCGACGCCGTTCACATCACATGCCCTGAATGCGGCAAGCTGATGACAAGAGTACCTGAAGTAATCGACTGCTGGTTCGACAGCGGTGCAATGCCTTTCGCACAGTGGCACTATCCGTTTGAAAACCAGGATATCTTCAAAGAAAACTTCCCTGCTGACTTCATCAGTGAAGCAGTTGACCAGACTCGTGGCTGGTTCTACACACTGCTGGCAGTAAGCACACTGCTCTTTGACTGCGCACCCTTCAAGAACTGTATCGTTCTGGGTCACGTTCAGGATAAGAACGGTCAGAAGATGTCCAAACACAAAGGCAACGTTGTTGACCCTTGGGATGCTCTGAACAAACAGGGTGCTGACGCCGTTCGTTGGTACTTCTACGCAAACAGCGCACCTTGGCTGCCCAGCCGTTACTATGATGAAGCTGTAAGCGAACTGCAGAGAAAATTCATGGGTACACTGTGGAACACATACGCATTCTATGTGCTGTATGCAAACATCGATAAATTCGATCCCACAGAACATAAACTGGAATATGACAAACTGCCTCCTATGGACAAATGGATCCTGTCCAAGTTGCAGACACTGAATAAATACGTTGACGATTGTCTGGAACACTACAAACTGACAGAACCCGCAAGAGCAATGGCAGAATTTGTAGACGATCTGTCCAACTGGTATGTAAGAAGAAGCCGTGAACGTTTCTGGGCTGAAGGTATGGAACAGGATAAAGTAAATGCTTACATGACTCTGTTCACTGTACTGGATACCATGGTAAAACTGGCAGCTCCTTTCACACCTTTCATCGCAGAAGAAATCTACGGCAATCTGGTGAAGAAAGTAGACGCTTCCGCTCCCGAAAGCGTACACCTGTGCGACTGGCCTGCATACCATGCAGAATGGGTTGACACAGAACTGGAAGAAAACATGGACTTCGTACTGAAAGTCGTTGTAGAAGGCCGTGCGGCAAGAAACGCTGCAAACCTGAAAAACCGTCAGCCTCTGGCTATGATGTATGTAAAAGCAGAAAAAGGACTGCCTGAAATGTACCGCGACATCATCACAGACGAACTGAACGTGAAAGGCATCACTTTCACAGATGATGTGGAAGCATTCACAACATACACATTCAAACCTCAGCTGCGTACACTGGGTAAAAAATACGGCAAACTGGTACCCGCTATCGGCGCTTACCTGAAAGAAGTAGACGGCTCCGCATTCATGGCTACTCTGCGTGCAGACGGTAAAGCAACATTCACTGTTGACGGTGAAGAAGTTGTTCTGGAAATGGACGACGTATTGGTTGACACTGCTGAAAAAGACGGTTTCGTATCCAGCGGCGACAACACACTGACCGTTGTTCTGGACGGCAACCTGACACCTGAACTGGTAGAAGAAGGCTTCGTTCGTGAAATCGTAAGTAAAGTACAGACCATGAGAAAAGAAGCTGACTTCAACGTAACAGACCGTATCCGCGTTTACCACGACGGCAACGCGAAGATCGCTGAAGTGCTGGCTGCAAACGACATCTCCGCAGACGTTCTGGCTGCTGAAGTAGTTGCAGGCAAAGGCGGCGAATACACCAAAGAATGGAACATCAACGGCGAAAAAGTAACCCTTGGTGTAGAAAGAGTTTAATCTCTCATAGACTCCAGATACAAAAGATAAAATAGCCAAACCATACAAAAGAGAAAGTCATAAAAATATTTTACAGAAGATAAAACACGGATTTCCGTGAAAGGATTTACAAAAGAAAAGTATTCTCAAGTACAAAAGCAAAAAATATAAAATATCACAGACATACAAAAAGCTCAGATTTCGTATCTGAGCTTTTTTATGATTCTAATTTTTTTCAATGATCCAGTGGAAGCAGCCTGCAAATAACATATAAAGCTTTCCAGCGTTTCGTTACGATGATTCGCTCTTTCTTTCTGCGAAGCTGGTTATAAATTTGCTTTGCTACCTTCTCTACTGGCGCTACCCAAAATAGCTTCTCCCCCTTTGCCATTGGTGTATCTACCAACCCCGGGCGAATATCCGTCAATATGACATGGCTTTTTCTCTTTTTTAACTGCATCCTGATGGCTGCAATATAGTGTGATAAAAAGGCTTTGCTGGCTCCATAACTTGCCGCATCTCCGTTAGGCAGCATTCCAGCAAGAGAAGTAATCACCGCAATATGTCCTGCATCCTTTTTCCAAAACAATCGTACAAAATATTGCAGAACAGCTGCACAGCCATTGACATTCACCGCGAGAATCTGATCTTCCATTTCCGGCTCCAATGTCGGATTGATCTCCCCTGCTCCTGCACAAATCAATACAAAATCCAAGTCCTTCCACAGATCTCGATTTGCTTCCAAAACATCTGTTGGATTCTTCGTCACATCTAACTGCATGGTCTGAACCTGAGGAAACTGTAATCGCAATTTCTCCAACTTTTTTTGATTTCTTCCTGTCACAATAATCTGTGTATATTCCTGCTGCATTTGTTTTATCATTTCCGTTCCAATGGTGCTGGTTCCTGAAATTACCAACGCTTTTTTCATGGCTATTCTCCTCTCTTTTCCAATATGCTTTCCGCCATAATATCCAGATAAGCACAAAAGGACAAGTAGTTCTCCACTGCAAAACATTCTCCTTTTTCCAGCAGCTCATTGGTAAAGCCTTCTGCAACCCAGGTCACCAGCGAAATCGCCTGCTCTTTTGTAACACCCTTGCGCAAACACCGCCAATCCAATCGCTCTGTCATCCATTGATGCCGCTGTGACAGAACATGTTCCATAACCTCTTGAATTTCCTCTATTTTTTCACTTTCTGCCCGTTTCAAAAAAGAAAACAAATAGGGTGTTCTCTGGCTGAGAAAGAACTGCATCTGCATATACTTTTTGGCAAAAGATATCAAATCCAGATTTTCTGCTTCAAAAATTTCAAGGGTTTTTTCAGTAATCTCCTTTGCTGCCTGTGTATATAAAGCAACAAACAATTCGTTTTTATTTGCAAAATGATGATAAAACAAACCCTTTGAAATATTGGATGCTTTTAAAATATCATCTATGGTCGTTTTTTCATATCCATGCAAAGCAAATTGCTGGTAGGCAGTTCGAATCAAAGTCTCATATTTCTTTGTTGGCTTTTCCATATTTTTTCCTCCGCTCAAAATAGACTAATTTCGTCTATTATATCATTATAGACGAAATTAGTCTATAACTTTTAAATAAGAGTCTATTCTTATCATCAAAATAAAAAATCCGTTCTCTGCAAAAACAGAAAACAGATTTTTTATTATCTTCCATATAAAATATTCCGCAGGGGCAGCATTTCTTCATACCACATCTGCTGTTCCCGATCATAAAACTTCGTATCGGAATTGACTGCAAAGGGGATGCCTGCCTCATCCAGACTTTCTGTCATGTACGCCGCAAATACACACTGTTCCCCAATAGAATAATTATCACCATCATTATAATCCCCCGGCATCCACGCGCCTACCCAGACAGGAATGCCTGTTTCCGCCTGCCACTGAAGTGCCAGCTGAATCTTGTCCTGAATCAACTGCTTCTCCTCTGCTGTCCCTGTTGTCCATAACTTCTTTTCATTGGTCTTGCTGGGGCCTGCGGCGTAAAAATGCCATTCAGCCATGAGGTACCCGTTATGGTCTTTGGGAATTTCCAGTTCATGGAGATATGCCGCATCAGAACGGAGGCGTGGTGAAATCATGATAATTCTTTCGGGATTGGTTTTTCGGATTTCTGTCACAGCTTCCGCAAAGTAATCATTGAGCCGTTCAGAGTCCTTATTCAGCTCATCCGTAGCTTCAATGAGCAAATCAAAAGAAAGCAGATAAGATGTATCCTCAAAATGCTCTGCCATTTCCTTCCACCACTTCACTGCTTTTTTCATATTTTTATCACTGGGATCATTTTTGAAATCATCCGCCTGATAGGCGATGATGGGAATGATGCCATATTCCAAGCAATCCTCCACCTATTTATCCAGACTTTCCAACAGTTCCGGTGTAATCTCATCGGCAATGCGAATACGCACATGGTCTACCCCTGCTGCTGCAAAATCAGCCGCTGTTTTTTCTGTATAGTATTCTCTGCCCTGATTGGTCTTGCTCCAGTCCACATCCATGCCATGGCCCAGCATATCCTGATATACCCCAGGTGCAATGGGTGTCTGACCGGAAACATCTGCTGTTGTCACAGAAATTTTATTAGCAGCGTCATCCCATGCCACAGAAAAGCCCAAGGCATCTGCCAAATCACGCAATTTGAAATAAGTATAACCTTCTATGCGATATGTGTCGAAGGTTTCACTTTCTCCTGAGAGAAGTACTGGTGTTTTTGTTTCTACCGCTTCCTGCGTTATTTGATTGATCTTCGGTACAGAGCCAGAATACGCCTTTCCCTTTTCCAGAAGAATGGTCTGGGCAGATGCATCCCAACCCACATCAAAGGGCATTTCCTTTGACATGAGAGATGCCAATTCCCGAAGCTGAAAATAGGTATTTCCCCCAATATTGCAGACACTTTGCAATGTCTGGTCTGTTCCTTTGATTTCCAAGGACACCTTTGCCGGCTGCGCCGCTGCGCCATATGCCATGGTAGGCATTGCCATCACAAGGCTCAGTCCTGCAAATATTCCTTTGCAATGTTTCATTGCTTTCCCTCCTCTTTTGTCTTTCCCATATTCAGACGCAGATTTTGCGAAAAAGTTCTGCTTTTTCCATAAAATAGAAGCCAGAATGCGCACATTCTGACTTCTGTTCTGATCCTATACAATTACTGTTCTTTGATAATACCATTCTGGTATGCATAGAGAAGTTTTTCCAGTTCATCAATGCTTTCCTGGAGTTTCTTACCGATGTCTGTATCTCTAACACGGATACGATCCTGGGTATACTGCAAAGCAACCGTAGAGGACAGGATGTCCTTTTCCTCCGCAATGGCAACTTCTGTGGATACGAAAGGTTCATGACTAACCAATACCATACCATGAGAGTTGTAAATGAGGGTATAGCCTGCGATACCTGTTACCTTCTGATATGCTTTGGCGAAACCGCCGTCAATAACAAACAGTTTACCGTTAGCTTTGATGGGGCTTTCCCCTTTTACTACTTTGACAGGCACATGACCATTAACGATGTGAGAAGTATCCGGGTCAAGTCCGAAGGATTCCAGCACATAACGGCAGATGCTTTCTTCATTCCGCAGGGTATAGTAAGGGTTGCTGACTTCCTTATGGGTGGTCTTATCATCAATGAAATACCGTTCGAAGGTTGTCATTTTCTTTTTGCCGAACAAAGGAGAATCTTCCCCACACCACAGATACCACATGATATCCATACACTGACGTTTTGCTTCGGAATGAGGTTTGTTGAAATATGCTTCTCTGGCTGTCCGTTCTACGGCATCCAGATAATCTTTGCCTTTATATCTCTTTCCGCGGAATGTAACGGTTTTCAGTGTACCGTCGTCATTCATGGGAATACCGCCGTGGAACAGCAGGTTGGAGTTGAAAATATTATACATGGCACCTTTGCTGTACAGCACGCGGATATGTTCCTGCAATTTTTCACTGTTTACAAAGGAAGATTTGACTTTGTCCATGACTTCCTGTTCTTCTTCTGTCAGGGCATAGGGATCTTTGGGATCTACGGTGGGGAAATTCATGTCGTTCATTTCATATTCCACACCTTCGATATTGATAGTGCCTTTTTCAAAGTCGATCTTATCCAGCAGCAGTCTGTTTTCCATATGGAATTCGGGATGACGTTTGATGATCTGGGCTTCCATTTTCCACTGCAAAATAGAAATGGCTTTATGCATTTTGGCAATGAGCTGGAAGTCCTTATCACTCAATGCGCCTTCTGTACCTTTTGGTGCAAACTGTGTACAAGGGTCATCAGCGTAACAATCCATGGCAAAGGTTGCCAGAGGAATCAAGTTGATACCGTAGTCTTCTTCGATGGTATCCAAGTTTGCATAACGGGTCTGGATACGCAGTACATTACAAATGAGCGCCTGGCATCCCGCAGCTGCCCCCATCCAAGCGATATCGTGGTTCCCCCACTGGATGTCCACAGAATGATAATGTTCCAGAATATCCATAATGGCTGCCGCGTTAGGGCCTCTGTCGTAAATATCCCCAATGACATGAAGGGTATCAATGGCAAGGCGCTGAATCAGGTGGCACAGGGCTGTGATGAAGCGGTCTGCCTGATCCAGATCGATGATGGTGCTGATGATTTCGTTATAATACATTTCTTTATCTCTGCTCACATTATCCTCATGGAGCAATTCTTCCAGTATGTAAGCAAATTCCTTAGGCAGTGCTTTTCTGACTTTGGAACGGGTATATTTGGAAGAAACCACTTTGCAGATGGTAACCAGACGGTGCAGGGTGATTTTATACCAATCGTTCATGTCGTCTTCTGTTTCTGCCATCTGTTCCAGTTTCTTTTCGGGATAATAAATCAGCGTTGCCAGAGATTTCTTTTCGCTTTCCCGCAGACTTGCGCCAAAAATGGCGCTGATCTGATTTTTGATAACGCCGGAAGCGTTGCGGAGCACATGGCTGAAGGATTCCACTTCTCCATGAATATCCGAAACAAAGTGCTCTGTCCCTTTCGGCAGGTTCAAAATCGCCTTTAGGTTCATAACCTCTGTGGCTGTGCTGTTGATATTTTTATACTGTTTGGATAATAACTGTAAATACTTCAGTTCTTCTGCTGTAAATCCGTCTTTCCCGGAATACATAAATGCCCCACCTGCCATTTCTTAGATTTGGTTGTTGTTATAAGCCGATTATACCACAGGGACTTGGAAAAATCCACTGCGTGTGACGGAAAATGTCCCACTAAAATTCATGGTTGGAAATCCCATTTTTCCTGTCTATTGTATACAAAAAAGCAGAAAATCCCATAAAAAATAATAGCCAGAATCCTTTTGTTTCAAGAATTCTGGCTGTCTCTTTTTTCTTATGAATCAATTCTATTCTGTTTTTTCTTCTTCTGCCTCCTGCACTTCTTCTGGTTCCTGCAAGGAAGACATGCCAAAGAGTCCGGATTCACGGTTCAAAAACAAGATCGCTGTTGCACTGACCACAAAGCCCTGAGTCAAATATGTGATGCAGGTATAAAGGCAGTTGACAGCGAAATTATCAGGGAACAGCATAAAAATCAATGATAAAACGGAATTCCAGCAGTAAGAAATTGCTGCCAGTATAATCAAAAATCCGAATGTCCGCCACCATCTGCTGCGAACCAGTACACGGCTATGTCCCAGTGCGTCAACACTCCGTCTGCCGCCCAGCGCGATACAGTACAGGTAAAGACACCATACAACGCCCAGATAAATGGCAGGAATCACCAGCAAAGAACCCAGCAAAAACAGGATCATATACACAATGCCGACTTTCACCACAACAGGTTCCAATGACATTGCTTCCACAAAAGCTTTGCTGGCAGAAAAACGTCTGCCTTCCAGCCGCCATTTGGTAGCCTTTGCCACACCAATGGTGAATATTGCTTCCAAAAATACGGTCACTGCCATGAGCAGTACATTGTTTGTCATCATCTGCTGTATCAAATTGACTGATTCTTGGGGAGATAATACCAGACTTTCCGCTGATACCTGATTAGCAAGTTCCATCAGGTTCAATACCCTGCCTTGAATTAATGTCAGCAAAATACTAAGGGGCAGACCAATAACCAGCATCCCCGCAGCAATCACTTTTATGTTGTCCCGAAACAGCCGCATGGCAATTGCCATGATTTCATTCCATCGTAATTCCCGACTGTAAACCAGCCGCTTGATTTCTTCCATAATATAAAATTCCTCCATTATGATATAAGAAGTATTATACATGGTTTCTTTTCATTTGTCAGCAGATTTCCTCCTTGTAAAGATTAAAGTTTTCCGATAAAATGACTATTATAATGCGCAAAAAAAGGATTGTGATAAAAATGGATTTTACAAATAAAACCGTACTGGTCACCGGCTCCTCTCGGGGCATCGGCAAAGCCATTGCTTTTGCCTTTGGACAAGCAGGCGCACGGGTGGTGCTGAATGCTTCCCGCAGCAAAGACCAGCTGGCAGAAGCGAAAAAAGAACTGGAAGAAATGGGTGTTTCCTGCATGGCAGTTCTTGCAGACGTTGCTGACTACAACGCCTGCAAGGACATGTTCCTGCAAATTCAGGATGCCTTTGGCCCTGTCGATATTCTGGTAAACAACGCCGGTATTTCTCATATTGGCTTATTCACAGACATGACCCCAGAACAGTGGCAGCATGTGCTGAATGTAAACCTTGGTTCTGTACTGAACTGCACCCATCTGGCAGTGCCTGCCATGGTACACAACAAAACAGGCGTGATCCTGAACATCTCCTCCATGTGGGGAGAAGCCGGGGCTTCCTGTGAAGCTGTTTACTCCGCTTCCAAAGGCGGTATCAACGCCTTCACCAAAGCCATGGCAAAAGAACTTGGCCCTTCCGGCATTCGGGTCAACGCCATTGCCTGCGGTGTCATCGACACAGAAATGAATGCTTGCTTCTCCGAAGAAGAACGGGCAGAACTGGCAGAGGAAATTGCTCTCATGCGCTTTGGCAAGCCCGAAGAAGTGGGCAGATTCGCCCTTACCCTTGCCAGCGAAAGCGCTTCTTTCCTGACAGGGCAGATCATCACACTGGATGGAGGAATGTTATGAGCCAGAAAACATATAAAGCGTTATTTTTTGACGCAGATAAAACACTGCTGGACTTTACCGCCGCAGAAAAAAAAGGGCTGGAACGTGTTTTTGAAAAAAACGGTATTGCCCTGACGGACGAAATCCGCAGTTTTTATTTAAAAATGAACGGTCAGCTTTGGGAAAGCTACGAACGAGGCGAAATTCCCAGAGATACAGTGCTCTATACCCGCTTTGGCAGAGTATTCGAACACTTTGGCATTGACGCTGACGGCATCGCCTTTGAGCATGATTACCGGAAAGAACTGGACGAAGGTCACGACCTCATGGAAGGTGCCATGGAACTGGTACAGACCCTTGCGCCTCTTTATGAGTTATACATCGTCACCAACGGCACCACAGAAACCCAGTACAAACGTCTGGGGGATTCCGGGCTTTCCCCTTATTTCAAGGACATTTTCATTTCTGGAGAAATCGGCAGCCGTAAGCCCATGAAAGCCTTTTTCGACCACTGTTTTGAAAAAGCCCCTCACCTTTCTCCAGCGGATGTGCTCATCATCGGGGATTCTCTTTCCTCCGATATTCTGGGCGGGAATAACGCAGGCATCGATGCCTGCTGGATGAACGCAGAAAACAAAATCAATGACACCACCGCCGTGCCTACATACGAAATTCATAAACTGGCAGAATTATATGATATTTTAGGTATCCCTAAAAAATAAAAACAAAGGCAGAAATCTCTTTGGTAATTTCTTGAGATTCCTGCCTTTTTCTTTTAATTTTATTCCTTTTTCATTTTTTTAGGAAAGTTTCTGTCCGCAGCCGGAGCAGAAACGATCGCCTGCATTGACTTTTGCGCCGCAGGAAGGGCAAAAAGCTGCCACTTCCAATTTCTGTCCACAGCCGGAGCAGAATTTATCGCCAGCCTGTACTGCCGCGCCACAGGAAGGACAATGTTTTCCGCCTGCTGGCTGCTGCTGGGCAGGTTGCTGTGTGGGCTGCTGCATGCTTTGCATCATCTGCTGTGCCATCTGCATACCTGCCGCCATACCAAAGCCCATGCCTGCTGTACTGCCAGCGGCGCCGCCGGGCTGATCCAGACCATCTGCCAGTTTGCCCTGCTGGTAGCGGTTCATATCCCCTACCATCTGATAGCCTGCCGCAGCGTTGATTTTTTCCTGAATTTCCTGGGGATAACTGAAGCTGGAAATCTGCACGCCCGTCACAGTCATACCCATTTTCAGCAGTTCCATGTCCAAATCTTCCTGCATGCCTTTGCCGATGTCATAGGCACTTGCCTGCAAATGGAACATATCCTTGCCTTCTCTGCCGATCCACTTCATCAGAAGCTGATCCAAGATGCTCAATACTCTTGTTTTCACATCATCCACAGAGTATGTATCCTTTACCCCTGCAATGGTGTCGATGAGGCGCACATAGTCGGAAACCTTTATCTGGAAAGTACCAAAAGCGCGGATAGGCAATCCGCCGGGCAGACCTGCGCAGGGCAGCATCACAGCGTTTTTGGTGCCCCATTTCACGGTAAATTCCTTTGTATTGACAAAGAGCACTTCCGCACGGATGCCGCTGTTAAAGCCAAAGGAAAAACCTTTGAGGGTGCTCAGGAAAGGAATGATCTGGGATTCGATATCAAAAGAGCCTTCATCCTGAAAAATCCCTTCAATCTTCCCGTTATACAGGAAAATGGCGTCCTGTCCCGGGCGGATGATAAGGCGGCTGCCTTTTTTGATCTCGTCATTATGCCATTTATGAAAAATCACGGTGTCGTCGCTTTCCTGCCACTCCACCACATTGCGAAATTCATTGCCGAAAAGTCCCATCGGTCACATTCCCCCCATCATTTCCCCAGCTTTGCTTTCAGTGCTGCCAGTTCGTCTTCCACGCCGCTGTCCTGCACCGTTGCGGCATCGTCATATTTTGCCATCAAATCAGCCATATCGTCTTTTTTGGTGTTCAGTTCCGCAGCTGCTTCCGCTTCGTCCAGCTTCCGGTTCAGCTTTTCTTCCAGTGCGTCAAAGGCTGTCAGAGAACTGCCGCCCAAATCGGACTTGATTTCATTTGCTTTCTGCCGGGATTTCACCATAGCCGCTTTGGCACGGATGGCCGCTTTTCTCTCTTCCACCTGTTTCAGCTGTTCGGTCAGTTTATCATGCATTTCACGCATTTTTGCCGCATTGGCTGCCGCCAGATCCCATGCGCCTTTCAGACTTTCCAGATTGGCTGCCTTTGCCGCTTTTTCAGACAGGAAAACCTTTGCATCAGCGTCATTGCCAGCCAGAACGGCTTTTTCTGCGTAACGCTGGAGTTTTTCCACTTCTGCCACACCTTCATCATAAGCACGTTTGGCACGTTTTTCCTCTGCTATGACGGAAACGGTTTCTGCCTTCACTTCTCCCAGATCTTTTTCCAGATCTCTGGCAAGCTGGTCTGCCATTTTTACTGGGTCTTCCGCTTTATCCAACAATGCGTTGATGTTTGCTTCCATAATTGTTTTAAATCTGCTCAAAATACCTGCCATGTTTCTTCCTCCTTGATAATAAAAAAGTTATCATACTTTGTCGAAACAACGCCCCTTTTGAAACAAAAACTTATCTTTCCCCTAATTTCAGACCGGGATTTGCGTTCAGGTCGAAGCCATCCCGCACCCCTGCCATATATTCATAATAGGCTGCACAACCAATCATTGCCGCATTATCGGTGCAAAGAATGGGAGAAGGGATGCTCAGATAGAACCCTTCTTTCTCACAGGCTTTCCGCATAGTTTCCCGCAGAGCGGAGTTGGATGCAACGCCCCCTGCCATGGCAATCTGCTTCACGCCTCTTTCCTTCGCCGCATGGATGGTTTTTTCCACCAGCACTTCCACCACAGCCTGCTGGAAGCTGGCAGCGATGTCTTCCGGCACAATGGGCTCGCCCATCATTTTCTGTTTATTGACATAGTTCAGTACGGCGGATTTCAGACCGCTAAAGCTGAAGTCATAGCTGTCTTCCTCCAGAAATACACGGGGGAATTTCACAGCATTGGGATTGCCTTTTTTGGCTGCTGCATCGATTTTCGGGCCGCCGGGATAACCCATACCGATGGCACGGGCAACTTTGTCATAAGCCTCACCAGCGGCATCATCTCTGGTTCTGCCCAGAATTTCGTACTTGCCGTAATCGGACACATACACCAGATGGGAATGACCGCCGGAAACCACCAGCGCCATATAAGGCGGTTCAAAATCCTTATTTTCAATGTAGTTTGCACAGATATGTCCTTCGATGTGATGGACACCCACAAGGGGTTTATTTGCCGCAAAAGCAAGGGCCTTGGCTTCTGCCAGACCTACCAGCAGCGCACCCACCAGACCTGGGCCATAAGTCACACCGATGGCGTCAATGTCCTCCAATGTGACGCCTGCTTCCTGCAAAGCCTGTGTGATAACACCATCAATGGCTTCGATATGTTTCCGGGATGCGATTTCCGGCACTACACCGCCATAGAGAGTATGCAGTGCAATCTGTGACGAAATAATATTGGAAAGCACCTCTCTGCCGTTTTTCACAACGGCGGCGGCAGTTTCGTCGCAGGAGCTTTCCACTGCTAAAATCAATATATCTTTTTCCATATTTTATCCTTCCTTCGGGAAATACAATGTTGTCATTTTCCGTTCTTCACCCAACAGGGTATTGGGGAAAATATCTGTGGCATTCTGCAAAAACTCCGCTGGTTCCTGCAAAGCCGGGCTGAAATGGGTCAGCCAAAGTTCTTCCGCTTCTGCAAACTTCGCCAGTCTTGCCGCCTCGGAAAAGAGCATATGTTTATGTTCCAAAGCTTTTGGTTTCTTTTCTTCTTCCCCATACATGCCTTCACAGATGAAAAGCTGTACGCCTTTTGCAAAATGCGCCAATCTGTCTACGGGACGGCTGTCTGTGCAGTATGCCATGGCAATGCCTGGACGTTCCGCCCCCAGCACCATATCCGGTGTATAGGTTTTGCCTTCAAATTCCACAGCGCCTTCCTTCTGCAGTTTGCCCCACAGCGGTCTTGGCAGACCCAGCGCTTCCGCTTTTTTCGGGTCAAATTTTCCGCGGCGTTTTACGTCGATACGGTAAGCATAGCAGCGTACCATATGATCCGCCTGACAGAAAGAAACTTCAAATTCTCCCAAACGCAGAGGATTTGGCGTATCTTTTCCCAATTCAATCAATTCCAAGGGGAAAGGCAGTTCCGGCGCAATCCGCCGCAGACCTTCCACCACATAAGCCAGCCCCTGAGGGCCTACTAACTTCAAAGGCTCCGTTCTGCCTGCATTGCCAATGGTCAGCAGCAGACCGGGAAGCCCGGAGATATGATCCGCATGAAAATGGGTAAAGCAGATGGCGTCAATATTCTTGAAACCCCATCCCTGCATTTTCATGGTTACCTGTGTGCCTTCGCCACAGTCAATGAGCATCATACGCCCATTGAGCCGCGCCGCAAGGGACGTGAGAAAACGCCCCGGCATGGGCATCATGCCGCCTGTTCCCAATAAGCAAATATCTAACATTCCCGTTCTCCTTTGTATTTTCTATTCAAACAAACTTACTCATGGTATATGATACCGCAAAGTGCTGAAAAACACAAGAGAAGCGCCCGCCTGCCCTCTGCTTTTGGATTTAAAAAAAGCGGAAGACCTGCCCCTTGCAAACCTTCCGCCATTTCATTGCTGATTATTTGTTAGATGCTTCTACCAAAAATTCACCATACGCTACATAAGTGGTAGGAGTATCTTTGCTGTACGCCTTCGTCTGTTCCAGATTAAAGAATGTCATATCCTCGCCTTTGCCTTCCTGATACTGATAAGGCACTGCCACACGGTATTTTCCGGGGGTCATGCTCTTTTCCCACTGCCAGAAGGTGAACTTTTTATCACGTTTGCCATCTGTGGGACCGCCTGTGGGAATGCTGTAAGTATCTGTGCTCACATAGGCTTTGGAATCAGGTTCTACCTTTGTCCAGTTATGTCCATCCCATTTTTCCAGCCAAAACTCATCGGATGCATAGAATACGGCATTTTCCTCGTTTTTCCACTGCATTTGCCGGCTCATGGTTTCTTTGTCGAAGCTGCCTTTCGGCTGAAGGGAAACATTGGGCATTCTGGCAGAAGTCAGTTTCACATAGTCCTTCTGGCCATCGGTGCTCCATTCCACATCCAGATTCATGGATTCCGCCAGTTCCCGCAAAGGCAGATATGCCCGATTATTTACCACCAGCGGTTTTGTTTCCAAAAGCAGTTCATGGGTGCCCATAAGGGTCAGATAATTGGAATCCAGTCCCAAAGAAACCTGCCATACCAACGGCTGATTATCCGCATCCAGCACTGTTTTCATCTGTTTTTTCACCAAAGCTGTACGGGTGCTTGTATCGTATGTCACATCCGCTCCCAGTACATCCGCCATGGCGCGCACCGGAAGCATCATGCGTCCATCTTCATAGACGATGTCTTCTTTTAGTACCACATTTCTTTCGTCCAATTTGATAACTACGTCGTTCTGGGCACCAAAAGCTGTCGCATTACAGCCCAACGCCAGCAGAACCGCCGCAATTACTGTTTTTCGCATCATTCAGATTCCCTCCTTCAAAATGGGTGCAGATTCTTGTTTACAGTATATCACCAATCAAAAACAGTTTTATTAGAATTCCTTTAATTTTTTCTTACGTTTCTGCTTTTTTCTCTGTACAAAACTGCGGGGACTTTTCCAGGAAAAAAATATTTTAAAAAAAGGGCGTTTTTTCTTGCAAAATCAAAAGTTTTCTGCTAGAATAACTTTGTTGTGTCACATACAAGCAATGAAGGAGGTGCAGGCAATGGCTAGATGTGAAATTTGTGAAAAAGGCCAGATCAAAGGTCATAGAATCAGCATTAACCGTAGTCAGGTTAGTAGACGTGCGAACAGAAAATGGAAACCCAATGTAAAGAAAATCAAAATCGTGGAAGATAACGGCAATGTAAAATCTATCTACGTTTGCACAAGATGCATGCGTTCCAACAAAATCACTCGTGCGATCTGATTTCAGCATAAAAAGAGCCTTCGTTTCGAAGGCTTTTTTGCGTTATACGGGTATAAAAAAGAGAATCTAAAGCAACTTCCCCTTAAGGAAACATCGGCTTTTCTTTTTCTTGATTTCTTAAGGGGAATTGCGACGGCTTTCTTCAGAAGAAAACATATCAAATAAAATCTCAATATAATAAGAAAGCTAAAATCCTTTGTTATAATAAGGATTTTAGCTTTCTTTGTTTTCTTATGAAGATGCCCCTAAAGGAATTCTCTTTTTTTGTGTCCAGATTTTTACAGCATAGTCTGTAATGTTTTATCATAAGCCGCCGCAATGAAAGGCACGGAAATTTTCTTTTCTCTTGCCAGTCTGACAGCATTGCCCACGATCTGCTCCAATTCATTCTGGGGCACACCATCTTTGATGTCCCGATAAAGAGAAGATGTGGAATTCAGGGGCATTGCCGCAAATTCCTGAAGATACCGTTCACGAATATCTTCCGGCAGATGTACCCCTGTCCCTTCCGCCAAGCGGTACAAATCGTCATAAGTTCCTTTCAGAAAAGCCATCCGCTGAGAATCTTCCAGAATACCGCCGGAAGGACAATCATAATACAGGAATGCGCAGCTATTGCCACAAATCATCATAAACTTCGCCCAGATGGGTTCCAGAATATCCGCTGTATAAATGGTAGGCAGTCCCCCTGCCTGCATCATCGCCGCCAGCTGCTCCGCTCTTTCGTTTTTCCGTCCGTCAGGGAAACCAAAACCCGCACGCAGCAGTGTGCCCACATTGACAACTTTCCCTTTTTCTACAATTTTAGACAGGCAATAAATGAAGCCATGGGCAATCTGCCCTCTTCCCAATGCTTCCTGTGCCTGCTGAGCCGCCATAAAGCCATTCTGCAAAGGAATGACCAGTGTATCATCCCGGACGATACTGCTGTATCTGTCACATACGTCTTTCAAGGAATAGCTTTTGCATGCCAGTACCAGTACATCCACTGTACTGATTTCTGCCGGATCATCGCTGACCAGTGCTGGATGGATGATCTGATCTCCCAAAACTTCGGATTCCAGAATCCAGCCTCTTTTCAAAACATTTTCCTTTGTTTCTCCTCTGGCGATCAATACGATCTCCGCGTTTTTATCTTTCACAACGGCACCGGCTACGGTGGCACCAACGCCGCCTGCGCCCAAAATACCAATTCTCATATGTTTACCTTCTCTCTTTATTCACGAATCTGTCCGTCACCGTAAATGATATATTTTGTGGTAGTCAATTCTGTCAGACCCATAGGCCCACGGGCATGGAGTTTCTGAGTACTGATGCCGATTTCCGCACCAAAGCCAAACTGTCCGCCGTCTGTGAAACGAGTGGAGGCATTCACATAAACTGCCGCCGCGTCCACTTCATTGAGGAACCGCTGGGCATTTGTATAGTTTTCTGTCACAATGGCTTCGGAATGACCTGTGGAATAACGGCGGATATGGTTGATGGCTTCGTCCAAATCCTTCACCACTCTTGTAGAAATGATATAATCTTCGTATTCTGTTGCCCAATCTTCTTCCGTTGCCGCTACGGCACCGGGCACTCTGGCACAGGTGTCTTTATCCCCACGGATTTCCACCTGTTTTTCCTGCAACGCCTTACCAATCATAGGCAGGAAGGTATCTTTCAGACTTTCATGCACCAGCAGGCTTTCGCAGGCATTGCAAACACCGGGACGCTGTGTTTTGGCATTGATGACAATGCGCACTGCTTTTTCCAAATCCGCGCTTTCATCCACATAGACATGGCAGTTGCCCACACCCGTTTGGATAACAGGAACGGTGCTATTCTGCACCACATTCTGAATGAGCCCTGCGCCGCCTCTGGGAATGAGCAAATCCAGATAGCCATTGAGGCGCATCATTTCATTTGCTGTTTCCCGATTGGTATCCTGCACAATCTGTACGCAAGCACCGGGCAGACCTTCTTCTTCCAATGCTTTCTGGAATACAGAAACTACTTTTTTGTTAGTGCCAATGGCTTCCTTACCGCCGCGGAGAATGACCGCACTGCCGGCTTTCAGACAAAGACCAAAAGCATCTGCTGTTACATTGGGGCGGGCTTCAAAAATGATGCCGATAACGCCCATGGGCACACGTTTCTGCCCAATAATCAAACCGTTATCCAATGTTTTCATGGACAATACCTTGCCTACGGGATCATCCAGAGATGCCACCTGTCTTAAGCCATCTGCCATTTCTTCCAGTCGTTTTTCTGTCAGTGTCAGACGGTCAATGAATGCACCTTTGATGCCTGCTTCTACTGCCGCTTTCACATCTGCCTTGTTGGCTGCCAAAATTTCATCCTTTGCTGCCAGCAAAGCATCTGCCGCATGACAAAGGGCTTTATTTTTTCTGGGTGTGGGAAGCACAGAAAGAACCACTGCCGCTTCTTTCGCCTGTTTTCCCATTTCTGTCAACATACTCATAAATATAACTGCCTCCTTAATCAAAAAAGCCGTTTCTTTCCATTATACTTGTACCCCATGGAAAAAAACAGCTTTTTTTCGATTCTCTATGAAATTCTTTGCACAATTGTTGCCACCACAAATACAGTGAAAAGTCCTCCCGCCAATGACAAAGGAAAACAAGGAAATTTCTTTCCTGCTGTCATCGTACGCAATATGAGAAACCAGAAGCAGCCATAAAAACAGACAACCCCCACTGCTGACACAAGGGCAACAAGGAAATACGGCAAAATCCCCAGCCATACCAGCAGACCATAAGCTACCGCCGCCAGCAGCAGACCTATCTGCTCTCCTGTGTTTTTATAAACAGGGTTTATATTTTCTTTGGCAGGAGAAAAATTTGCTGCCAGCAAAAACAGCCCCGGCAGTCCGTATCCAGCCAATGCCCCCGTCAACACACGGAGCAGATTATTGCTCTGCCAGAATCCCAGATAACTACCAACACCATCAATGGCAATGGGCAGAAATGACAGAGCCGCCAGCACCACACCAGAAGGCGAAAATGGTCGATTTCCGTCTTTTCGTCCTGCCAGCCATAAGAATATCACACCCAGTATGATACCGCCTTCAATGGCTGTGCAGCGGGCGCAGAGAGGGCTTTGACAACTCCCCCAGAAAAAACTGCGCTCTGCCATCTGGTGACAGACAGCAGAGCCAAAAAAGTCGAATACATTCATGATTCTTAGAAGTTATAAGTAATAGAATATGGTACTGCCGCCAAACCAGACAGACCGCCAATGATGCAGCAGATCAGGCTCAGACCCAACATGATGGCACTGATGATGGTAATCAGTTTCCCGAATTTCTGATTATCTTCCACGGGACTCTTCATCAGAGCAATACCGGCAATGAGACCTGCAACAGCACCAATGCCGCCTACCAGAATGATCAGCACAATGACAATGACTTTCAGTGCAGGATGGATACCCTGATCATTGACAGGTTTATATTCTGTATTGGTACCGCCGCTTGCCCATGTGCCGCCGCTGGTATTTTCTGTGCTTTCAAATTTCTGATAAGTGCCTTTGGCATCCTCTACGGTAAAAGAATTCACCTTTTCCGCAGGCTGGTCATCAGCCTGTGTTGTTTCGGGACGGGTATTTTCTTTTACACCGCAAATAGGACAGCCCAAACTTTCATCTATAATTTCTCTTCCACATTTCGGGCAAAAACTCATCGTTCATCTCTCCTTTTGATTCCTTCTCCAAAGCAAGTTCCTATATCTTCGCCAGCCAAAATCCGATGGATTACCGTAGGGTCTTCCCCATGGGCAATGGCCATGGCTGTTCCGGCTTTCTCACAGATTTTTGCCGCTTCCAGTTTTGTCTGCATACCGCCTACACTGAAAGCAGAACCTTTTCCGCTTGCCATCTGTTCGATTTCCGGCGTTACTTTTTCCACATAAGAAATCCGCTTCGCGTCTGCGTGCTCTCTGGGATTTTTGTCATACAGAGCGTCAATATCTGTCAACAATACCAGCAGATCTGCGCCTGTTACCTCCGCCACCATGGCAGAAAGGCGATCGTTATCGGAAAATTCGATTTCATATGTAGAAATTGTGTCATTGGCATTGACAATGGGAATAATGCCCATTTCAAACAATGTTTCAAATGTATTATGTGTATTGGTATATCTTTCTTCCGTACCCATTTCTTCCTTTGTCAGCAAAATTTGGGCAACGGTCTGATTATACCGGTCAAAAAAGTTATGGTAGATCTGCATCAGCATTGCCTGACCAACCGCTGCCGCCGCCTGTTTTTCCCGGGTAACAGTGGGACGGGAAGGCATTGACATACGCACAGCGCCTACACCAATGGCACCGCTGGTGACCAGTGCCACATCCATACCGCGATTGCGCAGGTCTGTCAGCACCCATGCCAGTTCTTCGATCCGTTTCAAATTCAATCTGCCATTGGGATAGGTAATGGTTGCGGTACCTACCTTAATGACGATTCTTTTACAGTTTTTCAGCGTTTGACGCATATGCAATAACCCCCTCCTTCACTTCCATACTGTGAGTATACACTATTTTCCTTTTGGAAAAAAGCAATTTTTCCAATCTCAATAAAATTGTAACATTGTCTAAAGAAACCATAAAAAAACAGAGAGACTTCCCTTTGTGGGGGAAATCTCTCCATTTGATCAGGCAAAGCCTGTTTTTATTTCATTTTGAAATCCTGTGAAACCTGATTACTGGTTAGCCAGTCTTTTGTAGTTTTCCAGTCTTTCTTTTGCGTTCTTTTCGGACTGTTCGAACAGTTCTTCCGCTACTTCGGGGAATGTTCTCTGCAGTGCGCTGTAACGAACTTCGCTCAGCAGGAAGTCTCTGAAGCTTGCTGTGGGTTCTTTAGAATCCAGAGTGAAGGGGTTCTTGCCTTCTTCTTTCAGAGTAGGGTTGAATCTGTACATATGCCAGTAACCTGCTTCAACTGCACGTTTGATTTCGTTCTGAGCGCCGCTCATGCCGCCTTTCAGACCGTGGTTGATACAAGGAGCGTAAGCGATGATCAGGGAAGGACCATGGTAGCTTTCAGCTTCCAGCAGAGCTTTTACCAGCTGGTTCTTGTCTGCGCCCATTGCAACCTGTGCAACGTAAACGTAGCCATAGCTCATAGCCATCATACCCAGGTCTTTTTTCTTAACTCTCTTACCGGAAGCAGCGAACTGAGCAACTGCACCAGCAGGAGTAGCTTTGGAAGCCTGACCGCCTGTGTTGGAGTAAACTTCTGTATCGAATACCAGAACGTTTACATCTTCGCCGGAAGCCAGTACGTGGTCCAGACCGCCGTAACCGATATCGTAAGCCCAGCCGTCACCACCGAAGATCCACTGAGATTTTTTAACCAGCTGATCTTTGTTTTCCAGTACGTAGGAAACGATGTTCTTAGCTTCTGCATCTGTGCCAGCATAGCCTTCCAGTGCAGCTACCAGAGCGTCGGATGCTTCTCTGGATTTTTCACCATCGAACATTGTGTCAACCCAAGCATCAACAACACCTGCAACGGAAGCGTCGATTGCTTTCAGGTTTTCCAGTTTATCTTTCAGACCGTTTCTCATCTGTTTAACAGCGGAAGCCATACCCAGACCATATTCTGCGTTGTCTTCGAACAGGGAGTTAGCCCAAGCGGGACCACGGCCATCTTTATTTGTTGTGTAAGGCATAGAAGGTGCGGAACCACCCCAGATGGAGGAGCAGCCTGTTGCGTTTGCAACGTACATTCTATCACCAAACAGCTGTGTTACCAGTTTTGCGTAAGGTGTTTCGCCACAGCCTGCGCATGCGCCGGAGAATTCCAGCAGAGGCTGTTCGAACTGAGAACCTTTCACGGAACCTTTGCCCATAGGGTTAGCTTTAGGAGCAACTTCGTCGATTGCGTAATCCCAGTTAGCAACTTCAGCTTCCTGTGTAGCCAGAGGTTTCATAACCAGAGCTTTGTTAGGAGCAGGGCATACTACTGCACAGCTACCGCAGCCCAGGCAGTCCAGAGCGGAAACCTGCATTCTGTATTTCAGACCAGCAAATGCAGCGCCGCCTTTAGCGTCTACTGCTTTGAATGCAGCAGGAGCTTTTGCAGCTTCTTCTTCTGTCAGCAGTACGGGACGGATTGCTGCGTGAGGACATACATAAGAGCACTGGTTACACTGGATACAGTTTTCAGCGTTCCATTCAGGTACGTCAACAGCAACACCACGTTTTTCGTAAGCAGCTGTACCGCAAGGGAATGTACCATCTTCTCTGCCGGAGAATGCGGATACGGGCAGTTTGTCGCCTTCCTGTGCGTTCATAGGAGCTACAACTTTATCAACGAATTCTGTGGATTTTCTAGCAGCTGCAACTTCTGCATCTTCTGCAGTTGCCCATGAAGCAGGGATTTCAACTTTCACTGCACCGTCTACACCACGATCAACAGCAGCGTAGTTCATGTTCAGGATTGTGTCACCTTTCTTACCATAGGATTTTGTGATAGCAGCTTTCATGTATTCTACAGCCTGGTCAATGGGGATGATGTTTGCCAGTTTGAAGAATGCAGCCTGCAGTACAGTGTTGATTCTGTTGCCCAGACCGATTTCTTTCGCAATTTCTGTACCATTGATGATGTAGAAGTTTGCTTTCTTAGCAGCCAGCTGTCTTTTCAGTTTAGCGGGCAGGTGCTGTTCCAGTTCTTCTACGGACCAAGTTGTGTTCAGCAGGAATGTACCGCCTTCGTTCAGTTCTGTAACCATGTCGTACAGGTGAACGTATTCCTGTTTATGACAAGCAACGAAGTCTGCTGTCTTAACCAGGTATGTGGAGCGGATAGGTTTGTGACCGAAACGCAGGTGGCTCTGTGTGATACCGCCGGACTTTTTGGAGTCGTAGCTGAAGTAAGCCTGTGCGTACATGTCTGTGTGGTCACCAATGATTTTGATGGAGTTTTTGTTAGCACCAACAGTACCGTCAGCGCCCAGACCCCAGAATTTGCAGCTGATTGTGCCGTCATCACCTGTAACGTTAACTTCTTCGCCAACTTCCAGAGAGTGGTTGGTTACGTCGTCCACGATACCGATTGTGAAGTGGTTTTTGGGTTTGTCCAGAGACAGGTTAGCATATACAGCGATGAACTGTGCAGGTGTAACGTCTTTGGAGCCCAGACCATAACGGCCGCCAACAACAACAGGAGCGTTTTCTACTTCGAACATTGCTGTGCAAACGTCCATGTACAGAGGTTCGCCCTGTGCGCCGGGTTCTTTTGTTCTATCCAGAACAGCGATTTTCTTAACTGTTTTAGGGATAGCTTCCAGCAGTTTTTCAGCAACGAAAGGTCTGAACAGGTGAACTTTAACCAGACCAACTTTTTCGCCTTTAGCTGCCAGATAGTCGATTGTTTCTTCAATAGCTTCACAAGCGGAGCCCATAGCGATGATGATTCTTTCAGCATCGGGAGCACCATAGTAGTTGAACAGTTTGTAATCTCTGCCTGTGATTCTGTTGATTTCACCCATGTATTCTTCTACTACTGCAGGCAGAGCATCATAGAATTTGTTTGCTGCTTCACGAGCCTGGAAGTAGATGTCAGGGTTCTGAGCTGTACCTCTGATAACGGGATGTTCAGGGTTCAGCGCGCTTCTCTTGAATGCGTTAACTGCATCCATGTCGATGATTTTAGCCAGTTCATCATAGTCGATGCATTCGATTTTCTGGATTTCGTGAGATGTACGGAAACCATCAAAGAAATGCAGGAAAGGAACACGGCCTTTGATTGCGGACAGATGTGCTACGCAAGCCAGATCCATAACTTCCTGTACGCTGTTGGAAACCAGCAGAGCGAAACCTGTCTGACGACAAGCCATAACGTCGGAGTGGTCACCAAAGATAGACAGAGCGTGAGCTGCCAGCGCACGAGCTGTTACATGGAATACTGCGGGAAGCAGTTCACCGGAGATTTTGTACATGTTGGGGATCATCAGCAGCAGACCCTGAGATGCTGTATAAGTTGTTGTCAGAGCGCCAGCTGCCAGGGAACCGTGTACAGTACCGGATGCACCTGCTTCAGACTGCATTTCTACTACTTTAACAGTCTGACCGAAAAGGTTTTTCTTGCCATTTGCTGCCCAATCGTCTGTTTTTTCAGCCATTGGGGAGGAAGGTGTGATGGGGAAAATACCAGCTACTTCTGTAAACGCATAGGAAGCGTATGCAGCAGCTTCGTTACCGTCCATCGTTTTCATTACTTTAGACATTTTTAGTTCTCCTCCTTATTTTGTAAATCTTATGTATTTTACAAAACTTTGCTTTCGGGAAACCCCTAGGTCTGCACGGTAAGCCGTGCATGCCGTGCTGCCTGCCCGGAAAGAGTATATTTATGACAAAACCCTTGTCATACAACAACCCTCTTTTGCCTGACCGCAGCACTGCTTCAAGTTCTTGTTTATTATACAATCAAATTCTTACGATTTCAACCGCAAAATGGAAATAAAACCGTTATGTTTCTAACAAAACACCCTTTGTGCGAATTGACGGTACCTATCATGTATAAAAAAATATTTTTATGCAATTTACAATCTTTTTCACGATGTTCCTGCAAAAATACCTCGCTTATATGTCAGACAAACTCGTTTTTCTTTACAATATTTTGTACTGAAATCTATACACATCGTCCAAGATTGATACGAAAATATCAAAGACGCAAAAAATATATTGTATACATAAAAACACCCCTATGATAGTTTCATAGAGGTGTTTTGAAACATCTATTTATGCAATTAAGAACTTGTATTTATCCTTCCAAACACTTTGGGCCATTTCCGCAGGTACGGAAACTGCCTGATATGTGCCGTTTTCTTCATCATTGGAAAGCAAAATCCATTCTTTATCTGCAGAAATGTAGTAATTTTCAGGATCTACATCCTCCGCATAGACATGAAGTTCTGTTTCAATGTCCCTGCTGGCTGTTAAATCCAAAATATTTACATATTTCTGACCCTGCAGGTCAATGTTTACGCCCTGACTGGACAGTTTTCCATCTACATCCACTTCCCAATAGAAGGAAAGGAATTCTGCGCCAATATATCCTTTCACAAAACCAAGACGTACATGATCGGGTTTAGGCATGTCCGCAGTTTCTTCTGCTGCTTCTGTTGCTTCTGCTGTTTCTTCCTGCTCCGCATTTGCTTCCGTTTCTGTATTGGCTTCTGCTTCCGCAGCTGTTCCTTCTTCAGGCTGTGCTTCTGCTTCACCTTCGCCGGACTGTTCCACTGCTTCTGCTTCTTCCGCCGCTTCTGCCGCTTCTTCCGCAGGAACTACGTTCGGGAAAGATGCCAGCTGTTCCAATGCAAAAGATTCAAAAGCATCATTCAGACTTTTTTCATAACTAATATCATTCAATCCAACTACAACAGGAATTTCCGCTGAGTAATTCCGTTCTCCGTCTACGCCTTCCAGCACACGTCCAGCAATGACCGGTTTGGTATTATCCCCGGTTTTGATGGTCACCAGCTGCTGACTGCTGTCCCAGATAACTTCTGTGGCGAAATACTCAGAAAACACATCAGAAGATACATACAGGCAACCATTGATGGCTTCCACTTCCCGATCCAATGTAATTTCATAACCGTTGAGCTCTGCATCTCTGCTACCGCGGTTCAAAATGAGTTTCTTACCATAAAAAGAAATCTCTGTGGCTTTTTTCTCGCGATCCCAGGCAACACTGCCGCCCAGACCTTCCACAACGTTTCTGACAGGTAGAAGCAGAACTTCTTCATCGTCATAATAAATTGGCATATTTTCCATATCCGCCAATGTTGTGGTATCACCTGCCTGAGGTGGCTGAGGTTTTTCATCTGCCACTTCCATTTCCACTTCCTGCTGTCTGGTCAGGTACATGGAAAGGGACAGTGCACCGCCAACCAGCGCTGCTGCTGCCACAACAATGACCGTTAATTTTTTCCATCCCATATTTTTCCCTCTTTCTTTGGGTTTTTCCCGAGCATCATACCACAATGACGAGAAAAAATCAACAAAACCGCTGAAAAATTAGTATAATTGACAGATTTTTTAAGAATTTCCAAATTATGATTTCCCAATAGCATAGAAAAAGCCCGCATGATCCATTCATGCAGGCTTTCTTTCTGACCTTATGCAGAGAGTTCTACTGCCAGATTTCTGCGAATCAACACGCGGTTCAGCCAGTTCTGTTCCTGGGCATCAGAAAGGACGATGTCTTCTGTCTGCGCATTCCAGGAAATGTCGGTTTCCGTAGCCGCTGCCAAATCCCGCAGCTTGTAATATGTTTTGCCTTCGTAGATACAATAGGATACTTCTGCTGTTTTCCCCTGATATGTGATCTGGGAAGTTCCCATAGCTTTGGTGGTATCTGCCGCAGAAACAGGCAGAGTCAGTGTCTTGCCCAGCTGAACGAATACTTTGCTGGCATCGTCTGCTGTCAGATAATAAGTTCCGCCGCCATAAAAAGCGTCCACAGCAAAACTGCTTCTGGGGCTTTTGACATTGATACTTTCCATTCTGGCATTGTCTGGAAGGACTTTATGCCAAGGGTTTGCCGGATCAGGATCTGTAGGGTCCCAACCTCTCAGTTTTGTGTCATTGACATTGAGTTTCTGGGGCTGTTCCGGCTGGATGGGCAAAGGATTGTTGTTCTTCACCATACGGATGGTAGTACCCGCAGGACAGTTATCATAAATCCATTTTGCGTTTTCCACAGTCAGACGCACACATCCCATGGAAGCAGATGTCCCCAATTTGTTATATTCCAGATATTCCAGAGAGCCTTTATCGTACATAGTATAATAAGGTACGGAATGGAACAGGATGCTGCCGGTGATACGTGTGGCATACTGTCCGTAAACATTGCCGAACAGGGCACGCCATACATATTTATCTGTTGTACGGAATGTACCGGTGGGTGTAGCAGGGCCTACGGAGCAGACAAAGGCGCGGTCAGGCACCGTATACTTCACAGCGGCATCTTTTTTATAAACAGTAACCACATTCTGTGTCAGATTGACTTCTACCTCATACGGATATTCTGCTGCCTGCGCCATCTGCGGTACGCCCATAAACAGAAAAAGCGCCATAAACAACAATGATAATTTCTTTCTCATGTAAATCCCCCTTTTTTCGCATAAAATTATCCAAAAAAACGCAGAAGAAATCTTCTGCGCAATTTTTGGAACAAATCGAGATAAAATCCCCTTTTGCCGCTTCATACAGCAAAGTTTATTTTGTTCTCAGAATGGAGATGAGGGGAGTCGAACCCCTGTCCGAAAACCCATCTGTAAGAACTTCTCCCATCACAGTCAGTCTTTTAGAATTCCCTCAGACCATCGCCGAATGACAGGCTATGTTCCTTGGTAGCTTCATGAGTCTTTTTCCGCCGCAAAGCTTAAGCGAAAAAGTGCCCCGCCAAGTCGATGCCAAGCTCCCCGGCGGCAGGAATCCGGGGGTTGACAGCTGCCGCAATTAGGCAGCGTATGCTAATTTATTGTTGTCGTTTCTTTTTAGAAAAGTTTCCGGCTTGATGACGCAGTTCACCGGCCTGCGGATGGCTATCCCTACTTTCAAGACTCCCGTCGAAACCATTACATCCCCGTGTGTCTTATAAAGTAAGATTACGAATCTTAAACTCTTTTTCCGCCTGACGACGCATGTCGTTTTTGGCAATGGTCTCACGCTTGTCATAGAGTTTTTTACCTTTTGCCAGCGCGATATCCACTTTTACCAGACTGCGGTCGAAGTAGACCTTCAAAGGTACCACCGTATATCCGGCAGCCTGCACCTGTGCGGCGATCTTGCGGATTTCGTTTTTGTGCAGCAGCAAACGTCTGGTGCGCAGAGGATCTTTATTGAAGATATTCCCCTGTTCATAAGGACTGATATGCATGTTCATAATGAAAGCCTGCCCATTTTCAATGCGGATAAAGCTTTCCTTCAGACTGCATTTGCCAGCCCGCAGACTTTTCACTTCTGTGCCAACGAGAGAAATGCCTGCCTGATACACGTCTTCGATAAAATAATCATGATATGCTTTTTTATTCTGTGCGATCAGCTTTGTGCCGTTTCCCTTTGCCATTGGCTCACTTCCGTTCTGTCTGCTTTTTGCGTTTTCTTCTGCATGATAGATTATATCACAGATTCCAAAAAAATCAAATGACGTTTCTGTTACAAATTTCGAAAGAAATATGACAGCTTTCGCAAATCTCGAAATACATTTCTTCCATATATTCTGCCAAAGAAGCAACCTCCATACAGGAAAAATCTCCGTCAAAAGCTGAAATCATCATCGGATTCCAGCTTTTGACCAGATAATCATTTAAAATTCAAAGGCTTCTTCCGCGAATACAAAATCAATGGTTCCCAATTCTTTGGATACTTTTGCCACAGTCACCTGCACAGCATCGCCAAGGCGATAAATCTTTCCACCTCTCTTGCCTACTACCTGCATGTTTCTGTCGTCAAATTCATAATAGTCATCATCCAGCTGATTCAGAGCAACCATACCTTCCACGGTGTTTGCCAGTTCCACATAAATACCCCAGTTGGTAACGCCGGAAATGATGCCTTCATAAGTTTCACCGATTTTATCCAGCATGAATTCTACTTTCTTCAGTGCATCTGTATCCCGTTCGGCGTCCTCTGCCACACGTTCACGTTTTGAACAATGCTGGGCAATGTCCGGCATTTTCTTCCGATAAGACTGTTCCCGTTTGCCGCTCATTTCTCCTGCCAATGTGAGTTTGATGAGACGATGGATTTCCAAGTCAGGATAACGGCGTATGGGTGATGTGAAGTGGCAGTAATATTTTGCCGCCAGACCAAAATGTCCCTGATTATCCGCTGTGTATCTTGCCTGCATCATGCTGCGCAGCACCATGCGAGTGATGATACGTTCTTCCGGCTTGCCTTCCGCTTCTGCCAGCACCCGCTGGATTTCTCTGGGATGGATTTCTCCGTCTTTCTTCTTCACACGATAGCCAAAGCCACGGATGAACTGTTCCATTTTTTCTGTTTTTTCTCCGTCAGGCTCCTGATGGGAGCGGAACACAAAGGGAATTTCCTGCCAGAAGAAGTTTTCCGCAACGGTTTCGTTGCAGACCAACATAAATTCCTCAATGAGGTTTGTGGCAATATTCCGATCATAGGGCTTGATGTCAATGGGTTTACCCTGCTCGTCCAAAATGATTTTGGATTCCGGCAGATCAAAGTTTACAGAACCGCGTTTTTTCCGTTTTGCCACCAGAATTTCTCTGAGTTCATTCATTTCTTCCAACATGGGAACGATTTCCGCATATTTTTCCAAAAGTTCCGGTGTCTTGTCCTCCAGAATCTCCCTTACGGCTGTGTATGTCATGCGGTAATCAGAGTAAATCACAGAATTGACTACTCGATGGTTCACCACATACCCTCTGTGGTCGATTTCCATGATACAACTCAGTGCAAGGCGATCTTCATGAGGATTCAGTGAACAAATGCCGTTGCTCAGCTTATGGGGCAGCATAGGAATCACCCGATCTACCAGATACACACTGGTACCTCTTTCGTAAGCCTCTTTGTCCAAGGCTGTATGTTCCTGCACATAATGGGAAACGTCCGCAATATGCACACCCAGTTCATAATTGCCGTTATCCAGTTTTGTCAGGGAAACAGCGTCATCCAAATCTTTGGAATCTTCCCCGTCAATGGTGATGGTCAGTACATTGCGCAGATTTTCTCTGCCCATCATTTCTTTTTCATTGATTTCCAGTTCCACATTTTCGATTTCCTGATATACTTCATCAGGGAATTCCACAGGCAGTTCATATCTGCGGATGACAGAGAGAATATCCACACCGGGGTCGTTGATATGTCCCAGAATTTCGATGATCTTCCCTTCTGGATTCCGTCTGTCTTCGCCGTAGTCTGTGATTTCTACTACAACTTTATGTCCTGTCACAGCACCCATGCTGTTTTCTCTGGAAATAAAAATATCTTTTGCTACCTTTTTGTCGTCCGCTGTGACAAAACCGAAGCCTTTTACCTGCTCATACAGCCCAACCAGACGGGTCATGCCTCTTTCCAACACACGGATGATGGTTCCTTCCGCTTTTCTGCCACTGCCGCCGCCACCAGTCACTTTATACAACACGCGATCCTTCTGCAGAGCGCCGTTGGTTTCTGACGCAGGAATGAAAATATCTGCGCCGCCTTCATCCGGTGTTACAAAACCAAAACCCTTTGCATGACTGATAAATGTTCCTGTTGCCATCTGCAGTGCTTCCGGTACAGCCAGTTTTCCTCTTTTTGTTTCAAATATTTTTCCTTCATCAATGAGTTCTGCGATGATTTGTTCAAAATATGTCCGATCTTCTTCCGGCACACCCAACAACACACGCATGTCTTTGCGCTTCATAGGCACATATGCCGGACTTTTCATACATTCCAGAATGCGTTCTTTTCTTTCCTGTAATTGTTCTTTCTCCATAGTTCCTCCTTTTCTCCTTTCTTTCTACAAAAAAAGGGACGCATTTCTGCATCCCTCATTCGTTCTTATCCAATCAGATTGATTACCAGTGCCAGAATCATGAACAGAGCGCCGCCGATTTTTGTATATCTTTCCAAAGCGCCTTCCATAGAACTGCCTTTATTTTTGCTCCAGTATGTGTCGCCGCTGCCGCCGCCGCCAATTGCGCCCAGACCAGCAGAACGTTTGGACTGTAACAGAATGATTACACACAGTAATACAGATAAAATAACCAATACCACTGATAATACTAAACTAAGTGTTGCCATGTGTCAAAACCTCCCAATATTATTTGTAATGGTCATAAGAAACCATTCTCATTTTCAAACAGTAAAGGTATTGTATCATACTCACGCTCTGCCTGCAAGTCTTTTTCCAAAAAAGTCAGGCTTTCTAAGGGATTTTAAGAAAAATATCATTTTTCCGACAAACAAAAAACGGAAAAGATTTTTTCTCCAATCCTTTCCGTTTCTTTCCGAAAAACAAACCCATGTATTTTGCTTATGCACTTGCATATTCCGACAGATCTGCAAGAGGAATCTCACCATAAGTCCATCCGCTTTCTTTCAGCTGTCCATGTGTCAGCGCACCCACTTTTCCGTGGGTATTGGTATTGAGCAGCACCTCAAATACCAAATTGGCTGGAATCAGTGTTTTCCAATAAGATAAAATCTGTTCCTTTTTTTGCTTTTCTTTCAGCTCCAGCACAATGGTCAAACGATAAGCTCCATAATCCAGTTTTGCCTGATAATTCCCTGCACCGCAAAAAGTATCCAGCCATTCCTGCATCATGAAAAACGTATATGGGCGTCTGCTGTTCCAGTAAGAAAGCACTCTTTCCCGCAAAGTTTCCGTATCTTCTGTTTCTGCAACAGATAATCCCATCATATCAGCCCTGCGCAAAAGCCCTTTTCTTGTAGCAGTCAAAATCCATTGATCCTGCTCCATCTCCTGCTTTGCCTTGGCTTCTTCTTCCAGAATTTCTCCTTCTATTTCTCCCAGTTTCTGAAATTCCGCATATTCCGCCAAAAAGTCAGGTAAATACCGTAAATATCTCTGTGCTGTCATGTCACCACCTCAAATCCTTCCAGAACAGGAATTTCATCCGCCTGCATCTGCAAATTACTTTCCTGTCCATTGATGGTACAGTTCTGCACATCCAGCACTCCTGTCGCAGCAAGAGCCGCCGATTCCAGATAACTGATTCTGACAATGAGATATTCCGCCTCTGCCCATGTCTTTCGCAGCTCCAGAAGATATGCTTCAATTCTTTCCTGTATCTCACGTTTGCCGCTTTCCGTGTCAGCATCCGCCTGCCAGGTGATCTCCATGGAAATATTGCATTTGACTTCTGTTACACCTTCCACTGTTACTTTGTGCCCGATGGGTGCAAGCCCATATCCTTCTCCCCGCTTCTCCGGGTCGATTTCTTTCTGCAAAGCCTCCAGCTCCATTTCGGTGGGTGCTTTCCACCCTTGGTCGATAATTACCAGCTTCACAGTGCCGCCCCCCTGCCATACAGGATAGACCTTCACGCCGCCCACATTCTGCAAAGCCCCAACTTTCAATTTATAGTCCGCAATATTCCCCCCGAAAGCATCTGCCGAAAAACTGTCCATATACCGCTTTCGCAGCATATCGTCGCTTTCTGCATCCTCGCCGTCTGTCCGCAGCTCTGTCAGTTTCGCCTCTGCCAACCCTTCCAGATGGTTCACTGGCAACAGTGTCCCCAAATAACTGTTGCCGTCCTCTCCGGCTGTTTCGCATTCCAGCACCACTCTGCCGTTTTCTTCCATGAGAACCTGATAATAATAAGGCTCCAGATAAAACCTCTCTCCAGGTTTTACTGGATAAGCTTCTCCTTCTGCATCCACAAAACTCCCGTAAAAAGTTGCTTTTGTTGCTTCCTTGCGAATCACACCACGCTCCGCACATCGTCTGGTCAAATCATCCCCAGTTGCCGTATCCGCAAAGGTTCTGTTTTCCAGCATGGTCAGATCCGCATAAAAAGCCGCTGTTTCTGCCGCGTTTGGCCCCATGGCATCAAAGATCAGACTCCCCTGCCGTCTGTCCCTTTTGTCCTGGGTCATTGCCAGTTTTCTTTCCATCAATTCTTCATAGCTTTCGTACATTCAGAGTTCCACCGTCCTTTCTACCTCCAAATCCCCCCATATAGTCTGCACCCGAAAAGCCGCCGTCACACTGCCCTTTTCCGTTTGAAAAGAAAAATCCGTCACCGCTTCGATACGGTCATCAACAAGGAGCGCCTCTGTGATTCTTCTTTGCAGCTCCGGAATCACAAAACTGACTGCTTTTCCAAAAAGGTCTTCCAGCTCCACACCATAATTCCAGTCATAGATGACATATTTGTACCGTTCCGTCTGCAATATCTTGTAAACGGCCTGTTTCACCGCTTCCATGCCGTCCAAAGCCCCACGAACTTCCTTTTTTTCTTCTGACATACGATATGTCATGGAGGGCATATGCGCTGATGTATCCAGTATCAATCGTTCCGTTCCTGTGGGAATCATTGCCCTCCTCCTTTCACTCTGTCCAGCACAATATACTGCTGTCCCCCTGCTGTCTTTGCCATCAGCACTTTTTCTCCATCCTGCAAAGCTGTTCCTCGAATCATGCGGTAAAAAGACCATCGGTCTCCTTCCGCCTCTGTCCATGTGCGAATCTGCCCCAACTCCTCATGCTCCGTCACATTTCTGCTCAAAAGTAAAAACCGCTCTGGCAGCAAAGGGCCATTTTCAATTTGAATGGAAAGGGGTGCCACCGCTGCAACTGTTCCCGTGCAGAAATCCGCCAGACTTCCTCTATCCACCGCCTCCAAAGCGATTTCTTTCAATAATTCGATCATTCCTCAACCCCCTCTTGCCTTTCTTGCACCAGAAAGATGGGCTTCCCGCAGTTTTGCCGTCAACGCCTCCATGACCTGATTCACATCGGTACTTTCTCTTACCTGCCCAATGGAAATAGAAATCTGCTGGGATGTTTCTGGCGTATTCTCTTTTTTCTGCCATTGCCGCAGCAGCCGCAGGATTTCTCCTTCTGTACCATCTGCCGCAAAAATTGGTGAAAGCGATGTTTCTCCCATTTTTTCCATCCCTGTTCCAGCCATCGCTGCCGGCAGTTTCACAGATGTTTCCGTCTGCGTTGTCCAAAAACTTTCTTCTGCCTTCCCCTGCCTGCTTTCCTGTATTCTCTCTCCAATGATTTCCATATTGGCAGCAATCTTCTTTTTTCTCTCCTCTATAAAAGAAATGTTTTCTCCTGCGTTCTGCCCTTTTTCCAAAATGGTCATCAAATTTTTTTCAGAAACAGCCTTCTCCAAGGAATCCACTGTTGTTTTCCCATTTTCTGCCGAAAAATCCGCTTTCGGCAAAAACTTGATGATTTCTTTCATCGCTTCGCCATTTCTCGCTTCTTTTTCCCGGAAACTGCCCGCTTCTTCCGGCATCTTCAGCCCCTTTTCCCCTGCTTCATTCCAGACATCCATCCACATTTTCAGAAAAGATGATATTTCCATAACTTTACCCCCTTTCCGCCTCCTGCATTTTTTCTATTTCCAGATCGATGACAGCGCAGCAGAACATCCGCTCCGCCAAATCCATCTGCACCCATTCCTTGGGACGCACCCCATATTTTCGGAGGGCATAACTGGCATAATCCGCCTCGTCAATGCCCTCCCGTATCAGTTTTTTGCCGTTTCTCTCCGTTCTGCCTTTCGCTTCTGAAATCCGTTCAGTGTCATAACTGCTTTTTGCAGACGCAAATATTCCGCTGGTGTGAGCATTTTTTGCAGCACTTCCACACCGTTTTTTGCTCCATAGCTTTCCAAAAGTTTTCTGTCTGTCAAATCAGGAAAAACCACCGCCGCCGCACAGAGATTCTCTTCTGTTTCTCTCTCCATCTTTCGCAGTTCAGCTTCTCTCACCGCCCGAATCTCCCAGAGCAGTTTCCCGTCTCCAAATCTGTCCGATACCATAACTTTCTCATTGGGCGGCAGATAGCAATTCTCCTGAAAAAAACATTCCAGCTCTCTCATATTACTCCTCCACTCTCATTTCCAGCTTCATTTTGTGTTCCCCATCTTTGAAAACATGGGTGGATTTTTCAATAAGGCTCATTTTTGCAATACCAATCTCCGCCAAATCAGGAATTTCTAAAAATACGGACTGTCCTGCTGTCAAAAACAAGTCCCCATTGATGTTCTCCACAGTCAATTCTTTCACTACCCGGCATTTTTCCTGCAAAACGCTTTCCGCCATTTCCTTCAGCTGGGCTTCTGTTAAGGTAAAGGGCACATGGGCGTAATACTGCAATTTTCCCCATGTCCCAACCTTTTCCGCGTTTTCCGCTTGGAACGCCAGATGTTCTGTTTCCTTTCGTCCAGCCTGATAGAGCTTCACCGTATTACAGGTATCTTTGCTGATGTCCGTCCGATACCAGTAATCGCTGATACCCCCATCACAGCGGAGCACCCCATTTGTCACCAACTCCTGCCGTTCCCGTAACATCAGCCTGCCGCCGCCGTCAAAGAAAAAATATTCCTTTCCTGTCGCTTTTTCCGTCAAGTCCAAAGCCGACTGAATCATATCCAGCAAGGTCTGTCCTTCCTCAATCCGCTGGGGAATCTTCCATCCCGTATCCGTCATGGTTCCCACAGGCAGCCCAGCTCCTGTGGCAATCATTTTTGCCACTTCCGTTGCCGTCTTGTCCCAGTACACATAAGTGTCCTTGTTTTTCGCCAGATAAAAAAGCATATCATAAGCTGTTACCGCAATGATCTGTGCCGAAGTTCTCTCTTTTGTCATAACCCATCCTGAAAATCGCAGAAGCCCATCCACATAAAACTGCACCTTATCCCCTTCCACAAAGTTCAAAATGCCATCCCGTACCACAGAAAACCGTAGACAACCCGCCTCCATACGAATACTTTGGACAAGTTCCACACCTTCCAATATCACAGGCGTAGCGTCATACACCGTACCGTTATGGGCAATCAAAATCCGAAATTCCATCTTTCCGCCCCCTTACAGCTTGATGACCTGTCCGGGATAAATCAAAGAAGGATTGCTGATACCATTCTTCTTTGCCAACTCTCCAAACTTTGACCCATCTCCCAGTTCCTTTTTGGCGATGTTCCAAAGGTTATCCCCCTTTTTCACCACATATGTTTTTGCCGTTTCCTTTGCAGGTCGTTGTGTCGGCTGTTTTTCCAGCGTATTTCCGCCGCTTGCAGGTCTGTAAGCAATACTCTGCATCTTCCGGTATTCCTTCAGAGAAATTTCTACCCAAAAATCCCCCTGTTCGCCGCCCTGCTCCACAATGGTGTATTCCTCCAGCCCCATTTCCACATTGCTACAAAAAATTTGACTGCCGTCAGCCAGCCTGCGAAAAATAATGAGCTGCACAGGCTTTTGGGCTTTTTTAAAATCCTTCAGCCGTTCCAGAAAATAAGACGGCTCTCGAAATCCTTCTTCCACCTGCACAAAATGATACTGCCTGCCAGGAAACAGTGCCTTAAACCGCACTTCTTCCAGTCCGGCATTTTTCAGCAGATTCGCCTGCCCCATCTGTAAAATTTGCACCGTCTGGTTACAGTTTCCTACTTTTGTCTGCACCTGTGATGGCGTCACGGGGAACAAAAACTGTGTTTCCCCCTGTTTCAAATAAAATCGGTACAATCTCGTCCCCCCTTACTGATTCACCGCTTCCACGGCATCCTGCAAAGCGGCAAATTCCCCAGCCGTCAGCATTTTTTCCAGCAGATTTTCCGCCCCCATCACGCCGTAGCTGTCCTGCAAATCTGCCCCTTTCAGATCTGGAAATACCACAGATGCCGCCAGCACCATGCTTTCATATCTTTTGGGATTTTCGCCGCTTTTCTTCCAGATTTCCACGTTTTCCGCCTGAGAAATGGCACGAATCTTCCACAGCATTTCTTTCCCATCCTGCTGAAATCTTGGCGCAATGGAACACTCTGTTACCCGAAAGACCTTGGCATTTTCTTTGTAAAACGCTTCCTGCATACTTCTCCTCCTTTTCCCTGCCGCCCACCCTTTTTCTTACAGTTCGTCAAAGGCATCCAGCAGATCAGCGTCCCCAAAGGTAAATGTCATATCTTCCTCCAGGGCAAACTGATCCACATCCAGCTTCCCAATGACCATCTCGTCAATGTTCACATCCTTGAGCAGCACTGTCTGTTTTCCTGTTTCCCCCGTAGGGTCTTCGTTTGTCAGCATCAACTCAAAGTATGTGTCAACCCCATTTTTCATATAATCCAGCATTACCTTGCGGAACAGACTGGAAACGTAATACACCGTCATTTTCCCGGTGCCTTCCCAGCCGCCGCTTTTGTACTGTTTCCCTGTCAGACCCAGAATGGGAATTTCCGTTCTGGTTTTCTTTACAGTCGCTGTTACGTTTTTCACCTGCATCAGTTCGTGACGCTCTCCATCAATTCTGGCGTAACAAGTACCCAAAGCACCGTTTACCGTATCTTTTGCCCGTAAATAAGCCATATTTCTCCTCCTTTTACACAACTTCCACTCTCATGTACAGTTTTTCCATGGCATCGGTAGGCTGTACGCTTTCGTATACCACCACATCCTGTTTTTCCACGCCCTGCTGCACCGTAATGTCTTCCGCCGTAAAGTTTTCGATTGCTTCCAGCTGTAACAGCTGTTCATGATAGGCAATGATTTCCGCTTTCAGCAGATTTCTGCCGTCTGCGTTATTGCTGCGTTTGCCCAGATAATATTGGCTGAAAATCCTTGCCACATCATTGGCGATGCTGTCCAGCACCCTTACCACACGGTTAGAGGAAAAATCACTGTTTTTGTTGCTTTCAAAAGAAGTGAAACAGTTGATGTCCCGCAGCACACGCACCTCGCCGCCGTCATCGTAAAACAGAAATTTCCCTGCCTGAATCCCCTTGATGAAATTGCTTTTGGTGTCTTTGGCATCCACTTCATATTCCCCGTCATATTTGCGGTTGGTCAAGCTTTCGTTGACAGCCGCCCCGGCTTCCATGCCTGCTGTCCAGCAAACCAGTTCTTTTGCAGTACCAACGGAAATGATGCCCTCGTAATCCGCCTGGGGATAATCATAAAGAACTGTCACAAACTTCACGCCTTCCTCATCTCTCAGACGTTTTGTAAAGCTCACAAACAGTTTTTTTGTCACCTCGTCTGTGCCGTTGTATGCCAGCACATTGAAATCCTCTTTTTCTGCCGCCGCCAGAAAATCCGTGTATCCGCTGCCGGAAACCTCCTCTGTGGTACCACCAGTCAAAGGCGTTGCCGCTGTGGCTGTCAGTGCCCCAGTGCCTCTGAATTTCACAAACTTGTTTTCTTCCAGACTGTCAATGTCCGCTACTGTCTGTACATCCACCTGTTCCATATCCATGTAAGTAGCCACATCAAACATGCCTTCTTCATCCACGTTTTCCGCCACCACCACACGCAGGTCATTGCCGCGCAGACCGCCGTATTTTGCTGTAACAGTCAGTTCTCCGATTTTTGCCGTTGCCGCAGTCCCGCTATTGATGCGGTAAATCTTCGCTGTTTTCGCCCCACAAAACAGCTCTCGCATGTCCTTCATTTTGTCATGACTGTATCCGAAACCAAATACCTCCATGGCGTTTGTCTGGAAATCCGCCGCTTCCACCGTCATCATTTCCTGCGGGCCCCAATCCAGTTCCATGCCCATGCAGACCACGCCTCTTTCGCCCATGACCCCCATGGCTCTTGGTCTGGATACAAAATTGATGTACGCCCCCGGCAATACCTTGTTCTGCACCAAAAAAGTGCCGCCGCCTAATGCCATATTACTTCTCCTCCTTTACTTTCCCCTTCAAATACATCTCTGCCGCCTTTGCGGCTTCTTCCTTTGTATAAGTTTTTCCATTCTCCAGCACCGCTTCCAGCAAATCCCTGCCATATCCCAGTGTTTTGCTTTCCAGAAGCTGTGCCTTTTCAAACTTCGTTTTCTTCATATCCGATCACCTTTTCCCCGTTGTATTCCAGCCGCTCCATAAGGGTTTCCTGCTGTTCCACAATGATCTGCCAGCCATAAGTGACAAAAAAATCTACGCCGTCCTCTGTCATGGTGTGGGACATGTTCCTTGCCCCAAACCGCTCTGCACTGCCCACCAGCCAAAGCACCTCATACAGCCCATCAGCCACCGCAGCCGCCGTTTCCTTTTTGTCTTTTTCTTCTGCCCCCGTATAGCGTACTTTCAGCTTTGCCTCCATCGCTCTGCGCCTACCCAACAGCCTTTTCTGCACCGTTTCTTCTACCGTTATGGAAAAACAGGGTACTTTTGTTTTCTGGGGCACTCGTTCTCCATACACGGGCAGGGAAAATCCTTCTTTCAACGCCTGAATCACTGCCCGTTTCAGCAGTGTCATCATATCTTTTCTTTCCATCACGCATCCACCCCCTTAAAAGGGACATTTCCGTGTCAAAACCGTTTCTTTATGTGTGCTGTAAGAAAGGGTTTCTCCCGTGGTAAAAAAGATGACCTCCCTGCCGTCGGGCTTTGTCACTTCCACCTGACTGCCTGCCATAATGTGATTTTCCGTCGGGTATAACAATACCCCTTCCCATTGCCCATAAGCCAACAGTCCTTCAATGTCACTGCCGTCGCCTTCTTCCACCAGCCTGCATGTCATTTCTTTTCCCTGCACAGCGCTGAAACGGGTTTCCCCCCAGGACGTTTCTTCTTCTGTAAATTCCGTCACACGGCATTTGTCCGTAAAATGACTTTCCACAGCCCTTTTCGCTGCCTGCCAGCTTCCTACCATAGTCTCCCCCCCTTTTCTCACCACTGCATCTTCCGAAAACGGTTCAATTCCTCCTGATAATGCTGCAAAAATGCCCCTGCCGTATCTGCTTCATCTGCAAATGTCACAGAAACCTTTCCTTCTGTGATCTCCTTAATACCGCCTTCCTGCAAACCGCCTTTGTCATAGATTTCCAAACCTATGCACACACAAACATGTTCCAACTCCGCTGGCATTTCCTCCAGATTGCAGTAAGCCTGCACCATTTCCATGCTTCTCTCTGCCGCAAAGGCAAGGGCGGCGTCTTCCGCCCCCACCTGCCGCAGTTCCGCCATTTTTGCCAAAATTGCTTCCTTCATGGCTCCACCGCCTTTATTCGGCGCTGTTTACGCTGACCAGCACACCTTCCATACCGTTGTCTGTGATCCACAGATCATGGTACTTTCTGTAATCAATTTTCCACGCATTTGCGTTCTGGTTTGTCATGGGGTCAAAAATACGTGTCACATCTGTTTTGGAAACAGCAATGGGTGCCTGTCTCACAGCAATGATCCAGTTGATATCTTTTGCATCTGCCGCCGCCACAAAACCGCCTGTTTCCTTGCCGCCGGAAACACCGTCATAAAAATCGTATTTTGTTTTAAATCTGGCAGAAGGCACACGGATAATAGGGCAACCGTCGATCTCTTTTACCTTCAGTGTCATATTGCCCTGAGTAAATTCGCCGCTGTCAATGACATTGTTGCCGCCCTTAGCCAGATCCAGCATACCAGCTACCTTTGCGGACATAGTCACAACGATTTCTTCACCATCGCCCACCAGATCACGAATTTCTGTCACATCGTTCAGCAGTGTTTCCAGAATGGTGTCTGCCGCTGGTGTGTAATCTTTTTTCTTGCTCTTTGCTTCTGCCAGCTGAGCAATGGTGCTGTAACGGTAAGCGTCAATTTCAGGAATGACCTTTGTTCTCTGGAATTCCCCCATGACATTGCCTGCCACTGCCGCAAAGTTTGTTTCATCCACATCCATGGCGTCTACCTGAAAAGCACGGCCTCTGTCCTGTGTCAGTTTCTTTGTTTCGTAGTTGACAGTCACACTGCCTGTTGCAAAGCCTTTGTCCCTGTCATAATTCCCAAGACCGCTCAGTTCCATTTTGGGAATCTTCACTTCCGCGCCGCCGCTGTACTGTACCTGTCCAGCATTGTCTTCCATCCAGCCGCTGGTGGCGCATTCCACCATCTGACTGTCCAGTTCCTGCATAAATACTGCTGCATATTCCATTGTGTTGATGCTCATATTTTCTCCCCCTTATCTTCTCAGCGCTTTTCTAAATGTCTGCGCGATTTCGTTTTCCTTTGTTGTTTTCTTTTTGGTATAAGCCGCCTGGAAACCTGTACCTTTTGTCTTTTCTTCTTTTTCATTGAACAGATAAGGCGCTTCAGCTTTCACCGCTTCCAGATCCATCCCTTCCAGTTCCCCTTTTTCGTTCAGTGTCACTTCATCAGCGTCAATAAGTGCCAGAATGGCTTTGGCGTTCTTGCCGCCAGCTTCCAGAATGGCTTTTTCCATGGCCGCGATTTTTTTTGCGTTCTGCAAGGCTTCTTCCGCCAGTGTTTTTTCTCTTTCCAGTGCCGCGCTTTTTTCTGTCAGCAGTCTGTTTCTTTCTTCCAGTGCCAGCAGAAACTGTTCCACCTTTTCCGCTGTTTCCGGACTCTGAATCCCCAATCTCTGCATCAATTCCTGTGTCATGTTGTTTCCTCCTTCTTGCTTCTTTCTCTCTTCAACTGTTCCATCTCGCTGTTCACATCCTCCACAAAAGGATGTTTGCCCAGCAGTGTCTTTTCGCTGACAAGCCCCTGGGATTCCCGAATCATCTGCACGGTTTCTAAATCATCCGTAATCCCACTGGTATTGAGCTGTACCTGTATTTTCCGCCAGTCCCTTTGACCGCCATCTCTGCGGTTCCAATCCTCCGTAGCAAATCGCAGCACCTCTTTCACCGCCCTGCGAATCTCCGGCATAACGCCGTTGATTTTCAAATAAAACATGGCATATTGAAACTGCAATGCCACACCACTAGGTGCCTTTCCCCAGTCCTCGCTGTCAGTGTCTACGCCCATGCCAAAATGGAAAATATCCTTCCGCAGCATTTTCATCCAACTCATGCGGCTTTCCACAGGCAGTTCCACCTGCTTTGCCTCCACATGCCCGCTGCTGTCGCTAATCTGTACTGCCTTGTTAATCTGCAACTTCTTCGCCATGGCACCTGCCGCTTCGCCGCCATATCCTTGAATGACCCAATACAAATCCACTAAATCCAGCAGATTGTTGGTTCCTTCACTGCTCAGCAGGTCGTAAGCATCCACCAGCCCTTTGATGAGCTCCAAATCCGTGGTTTCCTCTCCATTGTTCTGCAAAGGAATAAACGGCAGCCGACCCCAGTTGTGGGCAATCTGTTCCACTTCTTCGCCGTTTTCCTCTTTTGTTACCAGCCAGTGAGGCACCTGTTTTTTCTGTAAAAATTCCCCCTGACTGTTTTCGGAAAAATAAGTCACATCGTCTTTCGTCCACCATTCCACCTGTCTTCGAAGATGTTCTTTCCCATCTTCCAATACCTTGATGTCGTAATATCGAATGACGTCCGTCATTTCTTCCTGATGCACCGCGTCATAGCAAACAATGAGTTCTTCCGCCGGCACAATACAGGTGCAGAATTCTCCATCTTCGTTGTAATACACATGGAGATATTCCACCCCTTTGTTTGCCGCACCCACCACCCAACGATGCAGTGTACGGTTGAATCCAGCATCACAAAATGCCGCCAGTTCGGCTTCATATTCACTCTTTTCCTCACCTTTCACCATGATGGTAGGCTCTCTCCCCACCAAGTACGCCGCTTTCTGAGCCACCAGCGTATGATGAAAAGGATTTACATTATGGTGATTGCTGCGGTTGGGATTGAAAAAAGGTTTCAATTCTTCTGCGCCATTTTTCGTTTCCGAAATAGTCGTCCTGCGAAAATCCTTCCGCAAAATATCATGGTCGCAGCGGTAATATCTCTCTCCCTCCCGCATTTTTCGTTTCTGTTCGCTCTGGCTGTCCTCCCGCAGAATCTCCTGCAAAATCCTGCTTTGACTGAGCCTGCCTTCCGCCGTCAGCCTGGCTTTGAGCAAATCCATTTCCGATAAATACATGCTTTCTCCTTTCTGCCAAAAAACTGCCTGCCGTTTTCTTCCCATTTCTTTTCCAACCCAAAATGTAAACAGGCATTTTTCCTTTCGAAAAAACCTTTGGCAAAATTTCTTTTCTCTCTCCTGCCTCTAAAATTCCCCTCACTATACCACCCTGTCTGCTCGCATTTCCAACATTTCCTTGGCCCTACCAAATCCGTACCGGCCGCATATCTCGTTCTCTGCTGTACCGCACCGCGTCTATGGCGTGATTGTTCCTGTCCGGAAAATAAGCCTTCCAGCCCCCATTTCCATCGCTTTCCAGCTCATACTCCGTAAATTCCTTTGCGGTCATAGGACATCGTTTCGGGTCAATGACGATTTCTTCTAAATCCTGTAACCACTTCATGCCATATACCACACTGTCCGGGCCTTTTTTTGCTCCCATAGCCGAAATGCCGTATTCCTGCAATTCCGCAATGGACTTTGGTTCTGCACTGTCGCAAACCACAAGTTCATTCCCTTTGTTTTCTTTCTGAATCTCTGCTGCCAGCAATCGGTTACTCATGCCCACCTTATGCAGTTCAAAGAAAATATACAGCCGTCGTCTGGTACTGTCATAATGGTTTACTGTATAGTGCAAGGGATCTATGGCATATCCCCAATCCAGCCCCCTTGTCACATGGTCAAAGGTTCTGATTTCTTCTTCCGTAATCTGTCGCAGAACGATATTGTGGAATACCTCTCCGCCGCATCCCACAGCCTCTCCCAAATACTCATGTCGGTAGCTTTCGTTGTGCCGCTTCTCCATGTAAGCCGCTTCCAGGAAAAACTGTTCTCCCAGCCATTCCTTAGGCATAGCCTGGTATGTGCTGTGATGTACCAGCTTGTCCTCTCGTTCTTCTGCCGCTTCCCCATTGACCCAGCTTTGGAGGCTTCTGGGCGGGTTAAAGGAGTAAAATACCACAAAGTCCTCACCCCCGCGCATAAGGCTCTGGTTGATGGTACGAATTTCCCCCATTCCCGAAAATTCGTCCACTTCCTCGTACCAGATGTATTTCACATATCCTTCTCGAAACTTGGCGGACTTGATTTTTCTTGGCTTGTCTGCCCCTTTAAAAATGATCTTCTGTCCGGTCTTTTTGTAGACCATTTCCATGGGAGACAGTTTGCTTTCCCATTGGTCTTCCACCCCCAGACTGCGGATGGCCCACCATAGCTGTTCAAAAACGCTGTCCTTTAGGTTCACAGCCACCTTGCGCAACACCACCGCATGTGCCTTCGGGTCTGCCATCATCCCCAATATGATTTCCAAAGAAACAAAGGAAGATTTCCCGCTGCCCCTGCCACCTTTCAGCCAGTAATGCACATGCTTGTTGGCTGCAATATCTCGATGCACCTCGTAAAACGCCGGCCCGATGAGAGAAGAAAGAAATATCTTTTTCTCTTTCACCCTTCTTCCCTCCCAATGTCGTCAATGATGATGACCCGGCTGTTTTCTGCTTCTTCCTTGGCAAAAGCCCCGTTCCGCCTGCCCAGCAGTTCCGCCGCCCGCATGCGGGTCTTAATGTCTGTTTCTTCACCGCCCCGCATGGTTTCCGTCAGAAAAGCCAGTATCTCATCCCCCGGTGCAATCTTTCCTTCCTCCTTTTTTTGTTCAGAAGGTACTCCTGCCGCTTTCTTTTCCATTTCTGCCAAAAAAGTCCGAATTTTCTCTTTCTGCAACAGCTGTTTCCCGTAACTTCCATTTGCGTATCCCGCCGCTTTTGCAGCCTCTGTCACTGCCATCCCTTTTGCATATGCCCTGCAAAACTCTTTCTCTTTTTCACTCAATGTTTCATGGGACATCTCCTCCCTCCTTTGCTTCTTTTGTCGGCCGCAAACAAATCCTATCACACCCAAACTCTCAAAAAGTCCCAACATTATTTGTGTTAATTTTTTTCACATTCTTTGCAAAAAAATCCTTCTTTTTCGAGTCTATCCGCCAAATCTGTCAATATCCTGTCATGAATGCGAAAACAGGTAGACCGCCCCATATTCAGCTTCAAAGCAATGTAATCATATCCATAGCCCTTTTGATACCGCAAAAACAGCAGCTCCTGTTCCTCTTTGGATAATAGAGCCACCATACCGTCAATCTTTCTTTTTTCTGTGAGCTTTCGTTCAATCTCCTCCTGCAAAACAGCAATGTTGTGGTCATAGGCTTCCTCAATCAAAGAAAAGCCTTTTTCCATACTCCTGCTTTTTACCTCTGCCGCCAATCCTTCACATTCTGCTTTCAGCCGCAGAATCTTCCGGATCTCCTCCTGTTTTCTGCCGCATTGGTCTAAACTTGCTCCCCATTCCAAAAGCATCCGCTTCACCTTTCCTCTGGTGCTTTCGGCTTCTTTCTGCAAATACGCATGCATTTTGGATACATCTTCCTTCTTCCCCATAAAAACCCAACTTTCGTTAATTATTTTCACAAAAAGTACACAAAATCGTGATTATTCTAAATTATTTTCTGTGAATCTCCGGATTTTATCGACATCAGTCGACAAAATCCTACAAGCACATTCGCATTATGAAAAGTAATACTACATTTCATCACGATTTGACTATGTTTTTATCATCATATCACGAACACCTGTTCATGTCAACTTTTTTCACAATTTCCGTTGTCTTTTTTTCTTTCTTCTGATATACTGAACAAAAATATATAGGAGGTTTTGTATATGTTTCAAAAAGTGAAATTCAAAGAACAGTTGCAAAAACTCATAGGCAATTCCACCACCACCGAATTTTCTGAGCGTACAGGCTTTAACCGCACATATCTGTCCAAATACCTGAATCTGCGTCTGGATCGCCCGCCTTCCCCCGACCTGCTCCGCGCCATTGCCGGCCCCGAGGTATCTTATGAAGAATTGATGGTATCCTGTGGTTATTTGCCTGCGGAAAGCTTCTCTTTGCGTCATTCTGTGCGGATTCCCATTCTTGGTGCTGTTCATGCAGGTATGCCGGCCCTTGCCGTGGAAAACATCGAAGGCTATGAAACTGTAGACGCTTCGGAAGTATCTGCCTGCCATGAATATTTCTATCTCCGTGTTCAAGGTGATAGTATGATCAATGCCCGCATCTATCCCAATGACCTTGTTTTTGTCCGCAAACAGGATGATGTGGAATCCGGTGACATTGCCGTTGTCATCATCGACAACGAAACTGCCACCCTCAAGCGTGTTCTGAAAAAAGATGGCCTGCTGATCCTGCAAGCAGAAAATCCCGCCTATGCACCTATGGTTTTTACGGCTGCCGAACTGCCCCGCCTGCATATCATCGGCAAAGTGCTCCATGTAAAATTCAAGCTGTAATCTGTCCATTTCCCAAACGCACAAAAACCAGAAATTCTTTTTCCTTCTGAATTTCTGGTTTTTCTCGTGCTTTTTTTCACATTTTATGGAATCAGCAATTCCTGTCCGCATACAATATGATTGGGATTATCCATTCCATTGGCCTTCATAATTTTTTCCACACCGTTTCCATCGCCATAGTATTTCTGGCTGATGCTCCCTAATGTTTCTCCGGCTTCCACAACGTGTATCCGTCCTTCTGTTTTTTGTGTTTCTTCCTTTTCTTCTGTTTCTTCTTCTTCTGCTGCCGCAGTCATGCGCGGTGCAAAAGCCGCCTGTACCTTTACATCCTCTACATTTTCCGCCAGTACCGTATAAGAATCCTGTACCATCGCCATTTTTGTTTCCAGTTCTTCCAGCCTGTTCAAATTGCTGAATAGCCCATATCCCAGACAAAGACAGATCACGCATAGGATACAGCTCACACTGGTCAGCATGGTATACTTACTCCGCTGTGCCGCTTCCGCCTCTTTTGCCCGCCGCTGCAATACCCGCCGAATTTCCTGTGCCGCGTCAATACGTTCTTCCGGTGTCGGACGCCGCCTTCTTCGTGGTCCTTCCTGTGTTTTTGTTTCTTCTTTTTCCACCTTCTCCTGTTCCTCGTTCTCTGGTTTTTCTTCTGGATTTTTTGCCTCTTTTGGCTTCACCACACTGTGATCCAGCATATATTCCTGCATTTCTTCATTCTTTTCATAGTAAACAAAATATCCCTTCGCCTGCTGTAATACGTCCGCTTCTTCGTTGTATATGTAAAAAGTATCCAGCTTGTCCACAGGATCTACCACAAAAAGCACCTGCCATGGCTCTTGAAAATATAGCTTGTGGAAAGCCTCATCCTTGGACATAAGAAAGGCGCCAAATCCCGGCTGACAATGTACCCAGCCCACCAGCGTCATTCCCTGGAAATACTTGTCCATCTGACTGCCCACATATTCCCAGGTTGCCGCGCTGAATGTCAGTGTCCCATTTTCTTCGGTGGCATCTTTCCCCTGAATGGCACCGCAGATCATGAGAATTTCTTCACCATCTATCTCAATCTGCCTGCCTACCAGTGCTGCCACCTTTTCCGTACAGCTGTGACTTTTGCCATATTGATATAAATATGTATACACATAATCCTCTACATAGATTTTCCGTCTATGGTCAACGGCGCCCATCTGCTTTACTTTTGTGGGAAATGTAAAGGGCTTTTCATCGGAATGATATCCGTATAGATTGCTGTCCCCATCGAAATAATACCGCATCTTTTTTCCTCCTTGGTTTTGCTATGTCATTTCTTTATGAAATATAACACCTTTTCCCTGCAAAACCTGTCAAAGGCTGTCGCACCCTCTTTTTTTCCTACCGCATTTCTCTGCAAAAATAGACATGCTTTCCCACAAAAAAGCTGGAATCCTGCGTATTTCAAGAACTCCAGCTATCTTTGTTTCCTTATAGATCAGCTCTAAAAGCTTCCTTTTCTTACATCAACGGTGCCAGCAATTTCAATGCTTTCCCGCAAACTTTCTGCATCATACTCCCTTTTCTGTAATCCGCCATAGTCATTTCCTGACATTTCGCCAGCGTATTCTGAAAATCTTCTTCAATTTCCCCAATGACAGGCAGATCGAATAAAAAGGCACCACATTCAAAATGCAGATACAAACTGCGGTAATCCAGATTGATGGTTCCCACAACGGCTTTTCTGCCGTCACTGGAAAATACCTTTGCATGCACAAATCCCGGTGTATATTCAAAAATCCGTACCCCCGCTTTCAATAACTGGGGATAATGGGTCTTTGCCAAAGCAAAAGGCATCTTCTTGTCTGGAATATGAGGCAAAATCAGCTTCACATCCACACCTCTTTTTGCCGCGTAGCATAATGCAGTTTCCATTTCATGGTCGATAATGAGATATGGCGTCATAATATGCACATAGTCCTCTGCCCGGTTAATGATGTCCATATAAACCGTTTCTCCAATAAGTTCCCGGTCAAAAGGACTGTCCCCCAAAGGGCAGTATAAATCCGCTGTCATCCTGTATGCCGCAATTTTCTTTCTGTAAATACTTACCGAAATCCTCGCATTTTTCCGTAACATTCCACATCTGCAAAAACATCTGTGTCAGTCCTTCCACCCCATCGCCTTCCAGCATGATGGCTGTGTCTTTCCAGTGTCCAAAAGGAGAACGACGGTTGATATACTCATCCCCGATATTTACGCCCCCAGTAAACCCAACTTTTCCATCAATGACTAGTATTTTTCGGTGGTCGCGGTTGTTGTAATGGGTGGATAATATGGGCAAAATAGGCGAAAACATCTTGCATTGAATGCCCATTTTCTTGATTTCATCAGGGTAACGGTAAGGCAAATAATTGAATGCACAAGTGCCGTCATACATCAAACGTACCTCTACACCTTCTGCTACCTTCCGCTGCAAAACCTCCAGTACTTTCGCCCACATATACCCTTTTTCCACAATAAAATATTCCAGAAAAATAAATTTCTCGGCTTTTTCCAGTTCCCGCAGCATAGCTTCAAACTTGTTTTCCCCCAAAGGAAAATATGTCACTTTCGTATTCTGGTATACAGAAAAATTTCCATGCTTGCGTATATAATCTGCCAGCCTTGCTGTTCCTTTGTCCCGCTTCGCCAGCTTCTGGGCAATTTCTTCATCCTGTGTGATGTACTTAGCCGTCTGTTTATAAAGGGTTTCCAGCCGCTTTTCCAAAATTCTCTGACCAGGATGAGTTTCTACGTAAAAATAAAATAGTCCACCCACAATGGGCGAAATCATGATAATGACCACCCAGGATAGCTGCATGGCAGGATTTGATGGACGATTCAGCACAACAAAAACCAGTGCCAGTGCAATGATCAAATGTCCGCCAAAAAAGTAAGGCACACTTTTTCGGAAATAGTCAAACACCAGAAACATCAAGATCAGCTGAATCAAAATCAGTACCAGAACTACCGCGGAACGCCCAAAAATCACATGCAGTATGCCGCTGCGCCCTTTTTCCAATAAACCATTTTTGTTGTTTGCCCCTGCATCGTTCATGCTTTCCCCTCGATTTTATTCCGAATTTCCTGCATCCGACAATCCATAGCAAAGATCACGTCTGCACATTCTTTCAGCTCTGCCACAATTTCTTCCGAATGTTCCACATCTTTTTTGTATTTTACTTTGTGTTCCAGGCTTGCCCAGAAATCCATAGCAATGGTACGGAACTGCACTTCCACTTTCATATGTTTCTTTCCGGAAGAAAGGAAAATGGGAATATCCAAAATCAAATGCAAACTCCGGTATCCGTTGGGTTTCGGGTTTTTGATGTAGTCTTTTACATCCACCAGAATGATGTCATCCTGTCCAGTCAGCATGCTGGCAATGGCATAAATGTCATCACAAAAAGAACAAATGACACGAATCCCTGCAATGTCAAATAAATTCTTTTCCATGCTTTCTACGGATAATTCAAAGCCTTTTCTTTTCATTTTATTGATAATACTCAACGGCTCTTTGATTCTGGATTTGATGGATTCAAAAGGATTGCGCTGGTATTTTGCTGCAAATTCCTCATTTAAAACATTCAGCTTTGTTTCCACTTCCATCAATGCACATTGATATTCCATCATCAAGTCCATAAAAGGTCTTGCTTTTTTCAAAATCAGTTCAGGATGTTCCATCTGCATAATATCTTTAAATTGAAAATCCAATTCCGGCACGATACTCACCTTCCTATTTTTGTTTTCTTGCAGTATACCATATGTCATACAAAAAGTCTATTTTTTGCGCTTTTTCTCACTATTTTCTTATGCAAAAATCATATACCGCCCCTGAAAATCCATATTTTTCCACATACAAATTCATCTTGTCTCCAATTATTTTTTGAATCTATCTTTCTTCCGCAATTTGTCATCTTCTTTTTGGGGCATATAGATTCCCAAGTTTTATTGATTTTTCATTTTTAATTTCTTTTCTTTCCACCCATTTACTTTTTGATTTTGTTCATCTGCATCCGTTTTTTCTCAACGCATTTCCATATCATCAATTATTCTTCTATTCAAAAATCAACCCAGTTTCTTTTTCTGCTCCACTTCTATTGACTCTTTTTCTGTATAAAAACCTGAAGTCCCTTGCCTTTTTCTTCCTCTTACTGGATCTATATTAAATAAGTGGACACGATTTATAAACAGATGTACCATAATACTAGACACCAAAAGGAGGTATCTTTA
>PPYE01293916.1_pt1 | contig 85295 bp, 69 predicted proteins | sample 1559881 | NCBI WGS metagenome assembly PPYE01 (sample SAMN08240022, study PRJNA423297) | Human gut metagenome, whole genome shotgun sequencing project.
ATTATCTGCGCTTTTGGCTTAGCAGCTGCCGCACCTCGCTCGCCGTATCGGCACTTAGAATTATGCGGTATTGCCTTATCTTTTATATATAGCGATATTGTTACTGCATTTCAAGCGTTGTTTTCCGCCAGGAACGCTTCGGTCTGTTCTGCCGCCTGCTGTTCCAGGTTTCCGTCTTCCAGGTAAAGCCACACAGCGTCCGTCTGGCGGCGGAACCAGGTCAGCTGACGCTTGGCATAATTGCGGGAAGCCTGCTTGAGGTGCGCAAGGCAGCTTTCCAGGTCTGCTGTTCCCTCAAAATACGGGAAGAACTCTTTGTAGCCGATGGCCTGCGCCGCGGTGCGGTAGGTATCGCGGTGGTCATACACCAGTTTGGCCTCTTCCAGAATGCCGCTTTGCATCATACGGTCACAGCGGGTATCAATCCGCTGGTAAAGAAAGGTGCGGTCGCGGCAGGTCAGGCAGAGACAGAGTGAACGGTAAGGTTTTTCCGCCGGACGGGCGGCCTCGCGCTCAGCGCTCATCTTGCGGCCGGTGGCACGGTACAGTTCCAAAGCACGGATGACCCGAGGGGTGTTGTTGGGATGCACCTTGGCGGCATAGCCCGGGTCCACCGCGGCAAGTTCTGCATAGAGCGCCTGGGAGCCTTCCGCCTGCAGGCGGGCTTGCAGCTCCTGCCGGATGGCGGGATCCACTTTTTCCGGCGTAAAGCCAATGCCGTTGAGCAGGCTGGTAATGTACAGCCCTGTGCCGCCCACAACCAGCGGCAGCTTGCCCTGTGCCGTCAGCTGGGTGATGGTTTTCCCCGCAAGGGTGGTAAAATCCGCCACGCTGAACGCCTGTTCCGGCGCAAGGAAGCCGACAAGATGGTGCGGCACCCCCTGCATTTCTTCCGGGGTCACTTTGGCAGTGCCAACATCCAGCCCCTGATAGATCTGCATGGAATCCGCACTGATGATCTCGCCGCCAAAGCGTTTGGCCAAGGCGACCGAGAGTGCGGTTTTACCAGTTGCCGTCGGTCCGCCAATGGCAACCACGCGGGGCTTGGCGGCATTATACAAGGCGTCCAAACTGTTTTTCCAGCTCCTTCCGGGTCAGCTTCAGCACGCAGGGGCGGCCATGGGGACAAAACGGCGGCACACTGCCGTCCATAATTTTCTGGGCCAGGGCCAGCATTTCATCGGTGGTGGTCCTGTCCCCCGCTTTAATGGCGGCGCGGCAGGCAATGGAATGCAGTACCCACTCGGTTTTCTCCCGCAGGGCATCGCGGCCGCCGTTCAGCAAATGGTTGGCCAGTTCCAGCACCATATCCCCCACATCGTCCACCGGCACATCCGCGGGAACGGCACGCACCACAACGGTAAAGCCGCCGTAATCTTCCACTTCCACACCGCTGTTCTGCAAAAGTTCCTGGTGGGCCAGCAGGGCCTGCTTTTCCTCGGCGGAAAGGTTGACCTGCACGGGGACAAGCAGCATCTGAGACGGCACGCTGCCGTAATCCTTGGCGAGCTGCTCAAACAGGATGCGCTCATGTGCGGCGTGCTTATCAATCAGACAAAGCTCATTGTTGCGCTCGGTGATGATGTAGGTTTTGAATACCTCCCCCACCACGCGCAGCGGCAGGCTGGCGGGTGCCGGGGCAAAGGTCGTCTGCTCCGGCGGGATGTCCGCCTGGGCAGTTGGGCCATTGTGGGTGATGGGCAGTGCGCTCAGGCCGGTGGCAGATTTTTCCTCTTCCGGCAGTTCCGGTGATTCAATATTTTCCAGCTGGGCCGGGGCAGGCTGCTGCGCGAGGGCTGTGGTTACAGCGGGTTCTGCCTTGGGCTGCTGTTCCGGCAGGTCGGGCAGAATGTCCAGCAGGTCCTCCTGTGCCGTGTGCGGCGCGGGGGCGGCAAACTGCGGGGTGCTGGGTGCATTAAATGGTGCCCGCACCGAGTTCAGCTCCATCACTCCGCTGGTACCGGGCAGCGTGCGGGCAGGCACCGGGGCCGTGAGCTTATTCAATGCGCGGTACTCTGCCGCGGAAAGGGTGTTGAAATGCTTTTGCGGCTGCGGCGGCTGGGCCGGTGCAACCGCAGGCCGCTGGGGGTTGGACTGTGCCGGAGCACTGCCGGGCAGCGTTGTCTGCTGCGGGGCAGGCTGGGGATTTTCTTTTGCCACATGGCCCAAATCAAAGCGGCACTCTCCGCTGCCGGGGGCAGCCAAGGCCGCGCGCACCGTGCGGTAGACCGCATCGAACACATCGCTTTCCCGCGCAAAACGGATCTCGGTTTTGGCGGGGTGTACGTTGACGTCCACCAGGTCCGCCGGCATATCAACGCGCAGGATGGCGCCGGGGTATTTGCCCTGCATCAGGGTACCCTTGTAAGCGTTTTCCAGCGCAGCCATCATGGTGCGGTTTTTGACATAGCGGCCATTGACGTAAAAATGCTGCGCACTGCGAGACGCCCGGCAGGCGCGCGGCGGGGTGACAAGGCCGGTCACTTTATAAACGCCGCCATCGCCATCCAGCGGCAGCAGGTCGCGGGCAAACTCCCGCCCCAGCACCGCATAGGCAGCGCTGCGCAGCTGGCCGTCACCGGGGGTCATGAACTGCTGCTTGCCGTCCCGCAGAAAACGGAATGCAATTTCCGGGTGGGACAACGCTTCATGCAGAACGATATCCGCCACAAAAGTTCCCTCACTGACGTCCTTTTTCAGGAACTTCATGCGGGCGGGCGTATTATAGAACAGATCGTTCACCGTTACGGTGGTGCCGCGCGGGCGGGCGCCGGGCTCCATGCCCTGGGGCTCGCCGCCCTCAATGCGATAGCAGCAGGCGTATTCGTCCGCTTCGGTGCGGGTCAGCACCTCTACCCTGGCCACGCTGGCGATGGAAGCAAGCGCTTCGCCGCGGAAGCCAAGGGTGTGGATGTGGCCCAGATCCTCGGCACTGGCAATTTTGCTGGTTGCGTGGCGCACAAAGGCTTTATCGATATACTCTGCCTCAATGCCGCTGCCGTTATCCGCAATTTGCAGCTGTTGAATGCCGCCGCGCACGATGGAGAGCGTGATCTGCGTTGCACCGGCGTCGATGGCATTTTCCAGCAGTTCCTTTGCAACCGAAGCAGGCCGCTCCACCACCTCGCCTGCGGCGATCAGTTCAGCGGTATGCTTATCCAGTACGCGAATTTCTGCCATGGGGTACCTCTTTCTAGGTCAGGGGGTGTTTTTCTGCCTAAAGTTTAGGGCAATACCGCACAATTCCCGCCTAACAGCTCAAGCACCGCTCCGGCGGCTGCGGCACGGCATCTGCGTTGCCAAAATGCTCGATAAGATATCCAGTATTATCTGCGCTTTTGGCTTAGCAGCTGCCGCACCTCGCCCGCCGTATCGGCACTTAGAATTATGCGGTATTGCCTTAGCGTTTGAACAATGTATTTACTTCAGCGCCTGTTTCAGTTCATACAAGAAGTTCAGCGCTTCGATGGGGGTCAGGGTCTCAATATCCAGGCTGTTCAGCTTGTCCACAACTTCGCTGGGCACGGCGGGGTTGTTATAGGCTTCCACTGTTTCAAAATCCAGCTGCATGGCCTTGTTGGCGCCGGGAGCTGTGGCTTCCAGCTGGCGCAGCACGGCGTGTGCACGCTTGATCACGGCCTCCGGCAGACCGGCCAGTTTGGCGACTTCAATGCCATAACTGTCATCCGCCGGGCCCTGCACAATGCGCCGCAGGAAGGTGATATCCTCCCCGCGCTTTTTGACGGCGATGTTATAGTTTTTAATGCCGTCCACATCCTGGTCCATGCTGGTCAGCTCATGGTAATGGGTAGCGAACAAGGTTTTGCAGCCGATGTTATCGCAGATATACTCCACCACGGCGCGGGCAATGCTCATGCCGTCAAAGGTAGATGTGCCGCGGCCGATCTCATCCAGAATGACCAGGCTGCTCTTGGTGGCCCGCTGCAAAATTTCGGCCACTTCGGTCATTTCCACCATGAAGGTGGACTGACCGGCGGCAAGGTCATCCGATGCGCCCACGCGGGTAAAGATAGCATCCACCACGCCGACATGGCAGCTGGATGCCGGAACAAAGCTGCCGATCTGCGCCATCAGGGCAATCAGCGCATTCTGGCGCATGTAGGTAGATTTGCCCGCCATGTTGGGGCCGGTGATGATGAGCATGCGGTTTTCGGTTTCGTCCAGCGTAGTATCGTTTGGCACAAACAGACTGCCTTTCAGCATCTGCTCAATCACCGGGTGGCGGCCCTCGGTAATAGAAAGCACATCGCTGTCATCCACCGTGGGTTTTACATAGTTGTTCTGCACCGCCGCTTCCGCAAAGGAAGCCAGAACATCCAGCTGGGCTACCGCAAAAGCCGTGCGCTGGATGCGCAGCAACTGGGCGGAGATGGCTTCCAGCAGGTCGGCAAACAGCTGGTGTTCCAATACCAACAGGCGCTCGTTTGCGCCAAGGATCTTGTTTTCCAGCTCTTTCAGTTCCGGGGTAATGTAGCGCTCCCCTGTTGTCAGGGTCTGCTTGCGGATAAAGGTATCCGGTACGCTGGCCGCATAGCTGCGGCTGACCTCAATATAGTAGCCGAACACTTTATTGAAACCTATTTTCAGCTTGGGGATGCCGGTCTCCTCTTTCAACTTGGCTTCCAACTGGGAAAGGAAGCCCTTGCCGCCGTGCATGATATCCCGCAGCTCGTCCACTTCGGCGTTGAACCCTGCGCGGATAGCACCACCGTCCTTAAGGTTTGCCGGGGGATCTTCCACCAGAGCACGGTTGATGAGGTTCAGCAGATCTTCCAGCGGGTCCACAGCGCCCGAAAGCTCCCGCAGCAGTGGGGTGGTACACTGCCGGGCCAGCTGGCGTACCTGCGGCAGATAAACACAGGTATCCCCCAGAGCTTTGACCTCCTTGGGGGTGGCGGAGCCATACAGAATGCGGGTGGTCAGGCGTTCAATGTCATAAACATGGGAGAGCGCTTCTTTTAAGTCTGCACGGGTCACGTTGGCATTGTACAGTGCTTCCACAGCATCCAGACGCTGGTTGATGACGCTGCTGTCCACCAGCGGCTGCTCGATCCAGGCGCGCAGCTGGCGTTTGCCCATCGAGGTTTCGGTTTTATCCAGCACCCACAGCAGCGTACCGCGCTTTTCGCGGCCGCGCATGGTTTCGGTCAGTTCCAGGTTAGCGCGTGTGACCGGGGAAAGCCGCATGTACTGGGCATCGGCATAGTTCTGCACTGATTTGATGCGGTCGATGCCGTGCTTCTGGGTCTCATGCAGGTAGCCAAGCAGTGCCCCAAAGGCATAGGGCACCAGACCGTCCTGCGCAAAACCGCAGGTATTGCGCCAATCCGCCCCAAACTGAGCGGTCATGGCGTCCTCCATCACCCGCTGCTGGTAGCAGGCATCCTCGCGCAGTTCCACCAGCGCATGGGTATGCTGGCGGACATAGTTGGTTACTTCTTTTAAGTCCAGCAGTGCCGGGTTGATCAGAATTTCACTGGGCATATAGCGGCAGAGCTCGGTGATGATGGCCGGGCCCATTTTTTCCGCGGTCAGCTCGGTGGCATAGGCCTCGCCGGTGGAAATATCCGCAAAGCAGATGCCGGCTTTCCAGCGGCTGCGCATCTTGCGGGTATAAATGCTGCAGATATAGTTGTTTTTATCGTCCGCCAGCATGCTGCTTTCGATCACAGTACCCGGCGTAATTACGCGGATGATATCCCGCTTGACCAGCCCTTTGGCCAGCGCCGGGTCTTCCATCTGTTCACAGATAGCGACTTTGTAGCCCTTGGCAATCAGGCGGGCGGCGTAAATTTCATACGAATGGAACGGCACGCCGCACATCGGCGCACGGTCCGGCAGGCCGCAGGCTTTGCCGGTCAGAGTCAGTTCCAGCTCCCGCGATGCCGTCAGGGCATCGTCAAAGAACATCTCGTAAAAGTCACCCACGCGGTAAAACAGAATCTCGTTGGGGTGCTGGCGTTTGATTTCCAGATATTGCTGCATCATGGGTGAAAGCGCCTGTGTATCAACATCCTCAACTTTTTGGGGCACAATGTTTGCTGCCATTCTTCACACTCCCGATTCTGTTCATGAACAAATTGGCTGCTGTGCTGCCTTAGTGGCAGCCGCCACAGGTGGAGCAGCTGCCGGTGCAGCCGCCGGTGGGGGCCTGAACGGTCATGGGGTCGCCGCCGTTCATGGCCGTGTTGATGATGGCATCAATATGGCTGACCATGGCTTCGCACTCTTTTTTGGCGGTGTTGTAGCGCACCATGCCCTCACTGGACATGATCTGGGTGTACAGGTCGTTCACCTGCTGGTTCAGTTCGGCCACATGGGCGGTATCCGGTTCCGGCTTGGCGCTTTCGTTGTTCAGGTCCAGGCGCTTGAGATTGAACTCGCCGATCAGGCCCTGCAGCTCCTGGTCGTTATCGTTTTCGCGGCGGGCTGCATCCAGTTCCAGGTAACGGGGGTCAGTCTGCATGGCAGCGGCGGCTTTTTTGAAAAGATCAATGCAATCCATTTTGGTTACTCCTTATTATTACGCTGTATTCAGCAAATGTTAGCTACGATATTTTATTGGAACTGGCTTTATTCTGCCAGTTCCCCCACCAGCAGTGCGGCGCGGGAACCGGTCAGGCGCACATTGGCGTACTGGCCGATCAGGCTTTCCTCGGCGGGGAGCTCGACGACCAGGTTGTTATCCAGCCGCCCGTTCAGGGTGCCGGGGGTGCGGCCAGCAGCCTCCACCAACACTTTCACGGTCTGCCCCGCCATAGCGGCGATCATCGGGAAAGCAATGGAATCCTGCAGTTTCAGCAGGCGGTCCATGCGGGCTGCCTTTTCGGCATGGGTGGCCGGGTCCGGCAGCTTGGCAGCGATGGTACCCGTGCGCTTGGAATAGATAAAGGTAAACAGCTGCATGTATTTGACCTGCTGGATCAAATCAAGCGTTGCCTGGAAATCCTCTTCCGTCTCGCCGGGGAAGCCGACAATGATGTCACTGGAGAAAGTTACACCGGGGATTTTCTCCTTAGCATAATTGACCAGGTCCATATACTGGGCAACCGTATAGTGGCGGTTCATTTCTTTCAGGATACGGTCACTGCCGGACTGCACCGGCAGATGGATATGCTTGCACAGGTGATCCTGCGCGGCAATGGTATCGATCAGCTTACGGCTGGCATCCTTGGGGTGGCTGGTCATAAAGCGGATCTGGTAATCGCCCGGAACGGTGCACAGCAGGTTGAGCAGATCGGCAAAATCCGTCTTTTCTTCCAAACCTTTGCCATAGCTGTTTACGTTCTGGCCCAGCAGGGTGATTTCTTTATAGCCCTGCTCTACCAGTGTTTTAAACTCTGCCAGAACATCCGCCGGGGTGCGGCTGCGCTCGCGCCCGCGCACATAGGGCACAATGCAGTAGGTGCAGAAATTATCGCACCCATACATGATGGGCAGCCAGGCGCGGAAGCCGGAATCACGCCGGATGGGCAGCTCCTCCACCACGGCGTTGCGCTCGACCGGGGTTTCCAGGTAGCGCTTGCCGCGGTGCAGGCGCTCCACCAGCATGGCGGGCAGGCGGTCAATGCCGTCCACGCCGAACACCAGATCCACATAAGGGTAGCTGGCGCGCAGCTTATCCACAATATGCTTTTGCTGCACCATGCAGCCGCATACCCCGATGATCAGGCGGGGGTTCTTTTCCTTCAGCTTTTTCAGCGCGCCGACATTGCCGAACACGCGCTGTTCCGCATGTTCGCGCACAGCGCAGGTATTGAACAGGATCAAGTCTGCCTGCTCGACGGAATCACAGACGCCGAAGCCGATGTCCATCAGCACGCCGCGTATCTTCTCACCATCGTTCACGTTCTGCTGGCAGCCATAGCTGCGCACATAGGCAAGGGGCGGGGTATCATAAGTCTGGGCGATGACGGCGGCGGCATCCGCGTTATGGGTATAGGTTAGTTTTTCCAAGATATTGCTCCTGACGGGTGCAGTTTGTCCCAGCTAACGTCTGGGAGAGCACAAAAAATTAGAATCTGACACTTAAGTATACCGCAACGCACGGCAAAGTACAAGATGCCTGTCCCCAGAAATTTTGCTCAGAAAATTTTCTGGTGTCGAGAACTTTCACCGGGTTTGGAGTCCTCATAAAGTTAGGCAGGGGGTGTGGCATAAAGGCGGAAGTATTTAAGGTGTATCTGAAAACAAAGAAAATGACGGGTACCACCACTTAAAAATGTTCTTGAAAAGACGCAAGACAGTAACGACAATACGAATATTCTCTCACTATAGGCGTTCATTTTTTCTATTTACGGTTTTGTGATTTGGTTAAAATTATATTATGCCATTATTTCTACAGTAGCACACGACTCAGATAAAAGGCTCCCACATAACATGCCAGATAATAAACTTTTGCTTTGCGAGTAAAATCCCTTATTAAAAATACATAGACAAAAATTCCATAGCACAGTAACACTACACAGTGAACTGGCAGCAATTTTAGCGAACCATCTCCTAGGAACATTTCCGCAATGAAGGCAATAAACATCGGTGGAAGCATTGTCGCACTGATATCAATCAATTCGTGAATCTCAAACTTTTGATTTTTGAAGGATATCTGCTGCAGAATAACATACACCACAATTCCCGTCAAACTTCCCAATGTGTTTACAATAAGGTCATCTATATCTACGACACCAGTTTTTAAAACGAGCTGCGCGCTTTCTATGAAGAATGTTGTCAAGCATGACATTCCAACTGCTTTATATACGCGGAAATTCTTTTGATAATAGCAGTAAATTACTCCAAAAGGTACAAACATTACCATATTATAAAGCATATCCCATGAAACAGGGCTGCGACCATATTTCAAGTTTTCTCTAATACTATGGAACGGCAGTAGATTAATTTCTTCCACCCGCGTTAGTTGACCACCCATAATTGTCATAATCACGTTAAAACGCGACACACACATACAAAATACTATTAAAAAATATAGTATAGCCATAAACTGGAAGCCATGCTTTCTTCTGCTTTTCATGATCGGTTGCCTCTCCAATCGCTTTAATTTATCATAGACTTCTTTAATTACTGCTGGGCATCGTATAGTTCCTTGTAGATTCTACATGTATCCTATAGTCTATCATGTTCTCCATGATAAATCAATTTTCCATCGTCAAATACGCAATTTCTACACCTGTCCCGGGAAATTTTGCTGGAATGGGGCGCGGGCATTTTTTTGGGGGGTGTTTTCCCCTGCCTGGCTGTAAGTTCAATCAACGAATCAAAGCGAATCCCGCAAAACAAAAAGTACCGTTCCCGCAGCGCTACTGCAGGTCCGGTACATCATCGTATATTCGTATGCTGATCTGCCTGCGCTGCGGCAGGCGGGATTTCGGGGGATTGCCATTACATTAAGCTGAACAGGTCAACCTGGCTGGTTTCCGGCAGATTTCCCAAAGCGCCAACTTCGTGCAATTTGTCGAATACCGACTGCGCCACGCCGGAGGCTTGCTGCAGTTCTTCCACCGAGATATATTCCTGCCCATGGATGGTAGCCTGTTCCAACGCCACAGCGGCAGCTTCGCCCAGGCCGCGGATGGCGGTAAAGGGCAGGCGCACTTTGCCGTCCTCCACCACATACTTGCTGGCATAGCTCTTGCCCAGCTCAATGGGCAGGAACTGGCAGCCGCGCTGCAGCATTTCATTGACCAGCTGCAGGCTGACAAGGGCATCATCGTCCTTAGCGGTACGCTCATCCTTGGGGATCTTTTCGTTATCCCGCAGGTGCTCCTTGGCCACGCGCACACCGCCAACAGCTGCTTCATAGTCGATATCCGCGCCGCGAACGGTAAAGTACACAGCATAGAAGATAGCCGGGTGGTACACCTTGAACCACATCAGGCGGATGGCCGCCATCAGGTAGGCAACAGCGTGAGCCTTGGGGAACATATACTTGATCTTGCGGCAGGATTCGATGTACCAATCCGGCACATCATGTTCCTTCATGGCTTCTTCCCAGCCGGGCTTAAAGCCGCCCTTGGCCACCTTGCCTTTACGCACGGCCTCCATAATGTCAAATGACATTTTGGGTTCCAGCCCCTTGCGCAGCAGGTAGAGCATGATGCTGTCACGGCAGCCGATCACCTCAGCAATGGTGCAGGTACCGGAGCGGATCAGTTCGTCCGCGTTGCCGGTCCACACATCCGTGCCGTGGGACAGGCCGGAGATTTGGATCAGCTCCGAGAAGTTTTTCGGCTTTGCATCCAGCAGCATGCCGCGCACAAAGTTGGTGCCCATTTCCGGGATGCCGAAGGTACCGGTTTGGCTGCCGATTTGCTCCGGGGTAACGCCCAGTGCTTCGGTGGAGGTCAGCAGGCTGTAGACCTTGGGATCGTTCATCGGCACGCTGTCAATGGGGATGCCGGAATACTCTTCAAAGAACTTATAGAAAGTCGGAACATCATGACCCAGCTCGTCCAGCTTGAGCAGCGTATCATGCAGGTACTTAAATTCAAAGTGGGTGGTCAGCAGGCCGCCCTTCACATCGTCCGCCGGGTGCTGAATGGCACAGAAATCATAAATATCAAAGGTGGAAGGCACAACAACCATGCCGCCGGGGTGCTGGCCCGTGGTGCGCTTGACACCGGTGCAGCCCAGGCACAGGCGGTTTTCCTCAGCACGGTTCACGGTTTTGCCACGCTCTTCCAGATATTTTTTCACATAACCGTAAGCCGTTTTATCCTGTAGGCCGGATACAGTGCCCGCCTTGAACACATTTTCCTTGCCGAACAGCTCCTCCGTATAGCGGTGAACGTTGGACTGGTACATGCCGGAGAAGTTCAGGTCGATATCCGGCTCCTTATCGCCGTAAAAGCCCAAGAAGGTTTCAAACGGGATATCGTGGCCGTCCATGATCATGGGTTCGCCGCAGACAGGGCATTTTTTATCCGGCAGGTCAAAGCCGTCCATCGTCACGCCATCATCAATCCACTCGCTGTGCTTGCACTTGGTGCACAGGTAGTGCGGCGGCATGGAGTTGACCTCCGAAATGCCGGAAAAGTGCGCCACAGCGCTGGAGCCGACAGAGCCACGGCTGCCCACCTGGTAGCCGCCTGCGTTGGAAAACGCCACCAACTTGACCGCAATGACATACAAAACAGCGTAACCATGGCCGCAGATGGAATCCAGCTCTTTTTTCAGGCGCTTTTGCAGCACATCCGGCAGGGGGTTGCCGTAATCACGGCGGGCGTGCTGCCAGGTGCCGGAGCGCAGCTGATCCTCAGCACCCTCAATGGAAGGCGGGTAGGTTCCCTTGGGGATGGCGCGCAGATTGTTATCAATGGTAGCGGCAATCTTGTTGGGGTTGGTCACACAGATTTCAAAGGCTTTTTCCTGCGGGAGATAGCTGAACTGCTCCAGCATATCCGGCGTGGTGCGGTAGAACAGCGGGGCCTGGTTGTCAGCATCCTTAAAGCCGTTGCCTGCCTGCAGGACCGCGCGGTAAATGCGGTCCTCCGGCTCCTGGAAGTGAACGTCACCGGTGGCAACCACGGGGATATGCAGTTCTTCGCCCAGCTGGATGATGGTGCGGTTGAAGTTCTTGATGGCTTCGATGGAATCCACCTGCCCATTGCGGACCATGAACTCGTTGTTGCCAAGAGGCTGCACTTCCAGATAGTCATAATACCGGGCAATGCGCAGCAGTTCATCATGGGCCTTGCCTGCCACTACGGCGCGGTACAGCTCGCCTGCTTCGCACGCAGGTGAAAGCAGCAGGCCCTCGCGGTATTGATTCAGCAGGCTGCGGGGCACGCGCGGCTTTTTGAAGAAATACTTGGTGTGCGCCGCACTGACAATGCGGTACAGGTTTTTGAGTCCTGTCTGGTTCTGCACCAGAATGATCAGGTGGTAATACTTCTTTTTCAGCACCTCTTTGTTGCCGCCAAGGCCGGTGTTGATAGCCTCCACGGTGGTCATGTCCTTCTCCTTCAAATCGGAGAGCATAACCTCAAAGATGCGGGCCAGCGCCATGGCGTCATCCACGGCGCGGTGGTGGTTAAAGGGCTGGATTTCCAGATGTTTGTTGATGGTATCCAGTTTATAGTTATGCAAGCCGGGGAACAACGCCTGCGCCATGGGCAGGGTGTCAATATAGGTGTTGGAAAAATCCACCCCCGCCTTATCCCCTGCTTTACGGATGAACAGCATATCAAAGCTGTTGGCGTTGTGGGCAACCAGGATGTTATCGCCACAGAATTCCTTGAATTGGCGGATGGCCTCGGCCGGTGTGGGGGCATCGGCCACCATGCTGTCGTTGATGCCGGTCAGCTCCACCACCTTTTGCGGGATGGGTTTGCCGGGGTTGACGAAGGTACAGAAACTCTTATCCGGGTTGATCTTGCCGTTTTCCACGTACACGGCACCGATCTCGGTCAAAGCTTCCACATTGGAGTCCAGGCCGGTGGTCTCGGTATCAAACACCACAAAGGAGCCGGTGATGGGCATGGTTTTGGTGCCATACACAGCGGGGATCATATCGTCCACAAAGTAGGCTTCACACCCATAGATCAGCTTGAAGTTGGGGTCGTCCTGGTGGATCTCGTCAGTGGCAAGCATGGCTTCCGGGTAGCCCTGGCACACGCCGTGGTCGGTAATGGCAATGGCGCGGTGGCCCATGCGGTGGGCCAGGCGCACGATCTTGCCGGAATCGCAGAAACCGTCCATGCTGCTGGACTTGGTATGCAGATGCAGTTCCACACGCTTTTGCCCCTCGGGGGCATCATCATGGCGGGGCATACGCTCCACCTGCAATACATCATAGGGCAGCAGGACATAGTCGTGCTCGTACTTATCGTAGGTATAGTTGCCGCGCACGATGAGGGTTGTGCCGGATTTGAGGCCCTCCCACTTAGACATATCCTCGTTTTCATCGCCGAGGACTTTGAGGTTGATGGAACCGTTATAGTCGGTGATGGAGGTAAAGTAGATTTTGCGGCGGTTGCCCTTTACCTCGGTAAAGAATACGTCGCCCCACACGGTCACCTTGCCGCCATCGCCCAGATCGTTCAGCGGGCGCAGGTCGGCAGGCTTGAAAGACTTGCCATAGAACACCTTAGCCGGCTTGGAGGTGAGCTCCAGCCCCTCAATGGTAAAGGGTGCCACTTCTTCTTTGGCCTTGAACTGCACGGCGGGCACCTTTTCTGCCACGCGGCGGTCGAGTTCGTCCGCATCCATCTGTTTGCCGACCAGCTCCATGCGCACAATGGGCAAAGCACCGGTGCGCTCCTGGATGAGTTCTGCCAGATGCTTGGGCAGCTCCACGCTTTCCAGAATCGGCAGACCCGCGTTGACCCGCACCACAAGACCGTCCTGAGCAAAAGCAACCGGCTGGGTTTTATCCAGAAAGCCGTTGACCGGCATCCCCTGCTGTTTGAGCTCTTCGATCATAGCCTTGACGGCTTCCGGCGTGATGGCGTTATAGTTGAAGTAGTTGCGCATGGTCAACTCATAACCGGCAAAAATCTGCTCCAATGACGCCAAAAGACGCCCGCACAGGGCAGAGTCCAGCGGCTCTGTGCTGCGCAGGCAGATGATAACTTTGCGTGCGGAACGGAACAGTTCTACCCGCTCCACAAACACATTGCTGAAGCTGGCGGTAAACTGTTCATCGGCCGTGAACTGCGGCCAAACCTGGGTAACAAGTGGTTTTAACATAGCACCTCTTGAGAGTTACGGACGGCCTTTTTTGAAAAAAGGCCTGGCAAAAAACTTTAAGGCATCACCGCACAATTCCCGCCTAACGGCTCAAGCACCGCTCCGGCGGCTGCGGCACGGCATCTGCGTTGCCAAAATGTTTCCCTTGTAGAGGATAGGGGGTGAACGCCACCGCAGAGGAATTCTGCCTTGCCGTGTGCTGCGAACGTTGCACATGATTTGTAGGGGACGATGCTTGCATCGTCCCGCAATGGTGGGCTTTGCCGCAGATTCCTCCACAGCAGGCTCCGCAAGGTGACGGGCGCACAACGTGCGCCCCTATGGTCACTATGGGGTAAACAGCGCAGTTTTCCCATGCGGTGCCGTGCCGCTTTCACGCAACATTTTCATCGCTTTGGCATCGGTTTTCGGACTTGTTTTCGGAACTTGTTTTTATCTTTGCGGATGACATGCATCGCGGTGATGGTGGCCACCACGCCGGGCAGCAAAAAGGCAAAGGCATCCAGCACCAGGCAGGCGGCCAGCTTGATTGCGGCGTTGGGAGCACTTTTGCAGTACCAGACTTCTAGCACAATACTGACCACAAAGCACACCAGCAGCACCGTGCTAATGCAAAGCAGCCCCCGCACAAACGGCGGGAGCTTGGCTTTAGCGGTCGGTTCTGCGTTTTTTGGGGTGTTCCGTACCATTACAGTTTATGGATTTCCTCAACGAACTGGCTGACGATATCGCCTTTCAGGGTGTGGATCTTCTCGCCATGCTCAAACAGCACAGCACAGTCCTTGCCGCCTGCAATGCCGATGTCCGCATCGCTGGCTTCGCCGGGGCCATTGACAATACAGCCCATAATGGCGATTTTTACCGGCTTTTTGAAGCCCTCTTCTTTCAGGCGGCGCTCCACCTCGTTGGCAATTTCGATCATGGGGTACTGGGTGCGGCCGCAGGTGGGGCAGCTGATGATCTCCGGCCCGGCCACGGCGTAGCCAACCGCACGCAGGATATCGTAACCGGCGTACACTTCATCCTCCGGGTCGCCGGTCAGGGAGACGCGCAGCGTATCGCCGATGCCTTCCAGCAACAGGCCGCCAATCCCCATGCCGGATTTGATCAAGCCCATGCGGTTGCCGCCGGCTTCGGTCACACCCACATGCAGGGGGTAATCTGTCTGGGAGGCCAGCAGCCGGTAAGCGGCCATCATGCGCGGCACGTTGGAGGATTTTATGGAGATGACGATATTATTAAAGTCATGCTTTTCCAGCAGGCGCACATGGTACATGGCACTTTCCACCATGGCTTCCGGCACAGGGGCACCGTAACGGGCCAGGATATGCTTTTCCAGGCTGCCGCCGTTCACGCCAATGCGGATGGGGATGTTTTTGGCGTTGCAGGCATCCGCGACCGCTTTTACACGGTCATCATCACCGATGTTGCCGGGGTTGATGCGAATCTTATCGGCACCGGCATCGATGGCGGCAAGGGCGGCGCGATAGTCAAAGTGGATATCGGCCACAACGGGGATATCCACCGCCTCCTTAATGGCCGATACCACCGCGGCATCTGCCGGGGTGGGCACCGTGACGCGCACGATCTGGCAGCCCGCTTTTGCCACGCGTTTTGCCTGCTCCACGTTGCCCGCAATATCCTTAACGGGCACATTGAGCATGGTCTGCACTGCAATGGGGTTGGTGCCGCCAATGGTAATGTTGCCGATTTTGACCGTCCGTTTTAGCTGACGCATGGAAAAACGCCTCCTGTATGTTACTTCGCAAAGCCTACTGTTCCCCTTTTATCTGGGTTGCTGCGGCTTTCGTTTCAAATCAAAGAATATATTTTGCCACATCCTGCATCGTGGTCAGCACCACCAGCATTAAAAGCAGGATCATGCCTGCTGCGTTGATGGCTGTCTGGAAGCGCAGCGGCAGTTCCCGCCGGGTAATGCCTTCTGCGGCAAGGAACAGCAGCTTGCAGCCGTCCAGCCCGGGGATGGGCAGCAGGTTAAACACGCCAAGATTTACCGTGATGACAGCGGCTAGGCTGAGCACATCCCGCCAGCCATATTTGACGGCTTCATTGACCGCATTGACTATACCGACCGGACCGGAAAGCTCATTGACGCCCACACGCCCGGTGAAAAGGTCCAGAAATCCACGCAGGATGACCCGCGCATAATAGCAGAAATACCGTGCCGCCCCATGCACCACGCTGCGCGGCGTTTTTTCAATACCATACACCCGGAAATCCAGTACCATGGAGGTTGTGCCGTCCGCATTGGTAGTGGAATCAAACTGCACCTGGGGCAGTGTGACCAGCTTGCCGTCCCGCAGAACCGTGATGGTTGCGGTATCATTTTCGGTACGCTGCAGTTCGTACATGACATCTTCAGCCGTAAAGCAGAAATGCCTGTTGACCGACATGATCTCATCGTTCACCTGCAGGCCAGATGCCTGGCTTTTTGGGTTTTCACCCTGGAAGTCATAAATGATCTTGCTGGTCACAGCGCTGCCGCTGGCCACAAGTACCAGCAACAGGATAAAGCCCAGCACAAAATTCATCAGGGCACCGGCGGCAATCACAAAAAAGCGCTGCCAGGGGCTTGCTTCCACAAAGCTTTTGCCATCCACCGTCAGGGGGAACAAGGGAGCATGCGGATCATAGGTATGCACAGAAGCAGCGGCAGCATCCTGCTTTTTCGCAGGTTCTGCCCGCTCCTGCTCGTCCGGGTCCTCAGATTCTTCCGGGGTTTCACCGGCAAGGTTATTGTAACCGCCCAGCGGCAGCAGACGCACGGAATAACGGGTGCCGCCCCTGACGGTGCTCCACAGCGCCGGGCCGAACCCGATGGAAAATTCCTCCACATGGATGCCGCAGTGCCGGGCGGCAAAAAAATGCCCTGCCTCATGCACCAGCACCACCGTGCCAAATACCAAAACTGCCACAATCGTGGTCAGCAGAAAATTCATAAGCACCTCGCTTACAGGGAACTTTGACAGCCGGGCCGCCAAATGCCCGGCACAGAAGGGTTACACATGGGCTTTTACATAATCGCGCGCCATGCGGTCGCAGTCATACACATCCTGCAGGGTATAATCCCCGCCAAAGCTGTCGCTGTCCACCATACCTTCCACCAGGCGGCCAATATCCAAAAAGCCGATCTTATCCTGCAGGAACAGGCGCACAGCTTCCTCGTTGGCACCGTTTGCGGCGCAGGGGCCAAGGCCGCCCTTGCGGATCGCCTTTTTGGCGGCTGCCAGGCAGCGGAACGTTTCATCATCCGCCACATCAAAGCTCAGATGCTTGAGGGCAGCAAAATCCAGCTCCGGCACCGGGCTGGGCAGACGGTCCGGCCAGGTCAGGGCATACTGGATCGGAATGCGCATATCCGGCACGCCCAGCTGAGCGATAACAGAATGGTCGGCAAACTGCACAGCAGAGTGCACAATGCTTTCGCGCTGGACAACAATCTGAATCTTATCCTCCGGCAAGCCAAACAGCCAGACAGCCTCAATCAGCTCCAGACCTTTGTTCATCAGGGTGGCGGAATCGATCGTGATCTTAGCGCCCATATTCCAGTTGGGGTGCTTGAGGGCATCAGACTTGGTTTTGCCGCGCAGCTGCTCGGTCGTCATACCAAAGAAAGGTCCGCCTGACGCGGTGAGCAGAATCTTTTCCAGCCGTTTGGCAGAATGCTGATCCTGCAGGCACTGGAAGATGGCGGAATGCTCGCTATCCACCGGCAGCAGCTTGACGCCGTATTTCTTTACCGCGTCCGTTACCAGGTGGCCGCCTGTCACAAGGCTTTCCTTGTTGGCGAGGGCCAGATCATGTCCGCTTTCGATTGCAGCCAGAGAGGCCGGCAAACCGGCAATACCGACTACCGCGTTCAATACAACGTCGGGGCCATCCATGGCAGCCAGAGTGCGCAGCCCCTCCGGGCCTTTCAGCAGTTTGGGTGCGTTAGCGGTACCGGCAAGGGCAACATCCAGTTTTTCACAGGCGGCAGGGTCCACCACGGCCACATATTCCGGGTGGAACTCTTCGATCTGCTTTTGCAGGATCTCCACGCGGGAGTTCGCTGCAAGGCCAAAGATGCGGTAGCCGTGCATCCGGGCAACATCAAGGCTCTGGGTACCGATGGAACCGGTGGAGCCAAGCAGAGTAATGGTTTTTGGCATGTTGACATCCCCTTATGGAAAGGCACTGCCCAAAAGTGCAGTGCCGGTTGTTGTTCTGGTTTTCGGGACCTGGCCTGTTGATACGGCGGCCCCCCTGTTTACGCTTTACTGGAACACATAAAAGAAGTAACGCACCACGATGGACACCAGCGGCGCGATAAACATCACGCTGTCAAACCGGTCCAAAATACCGCCGTGGCCGGGGAAAATGGTGCCGTAATCTTTGATACCCACCTGACGCTTGACGGCAGAGGCAAAGAGATCGCCCAAAATGCCCAGCACCGACGCCACGGCGCCCATGGCGGCAATGATGATATAGTGCCGCGCGGTGACAGCCACCGTCAGGCTGGCGAACCGGCCGGAAAGCGCACTGTAAATAATGGTTGCCAGCAGCCCGATGACCACGCTGCCGATCACACCGCCAATGGCGCCTTCCACCGTTTTGTTGGGGCTTACCACCGGAGCCAGCTTGTGCTTGCCGAACGCGCGGCCCGCAAAGTAGGCGCAGGTATCGCCGCCCCAGGCAAAGCACAGGATCAGCAGGATGAAGTAGATGGCATCATAGCCGTACATATCCATCGGCAGGCAGCGCTTGAGGTGGATGAGAGAGTAAAAGCAGAACAGAATCACACCGCTGAAGTAGATAAAGCCGCTCAGCTTGCCAAAATCCAGCGTTTTATCATGGGTGATGAGCACCACATTATAAAACAGCACCGTCAAAAAGCCCACAGCCAGCAGCGCTGCGCGCGCCGCGCCGCTGGAGCTGAGCATGAGCAGCATGGTAAACGGCACCGCTGCCGCATACAGGTACCACTGCTTTTTGCCAAAGCCCATTGCGGTAAACACTTCATGAATGGCAAGCAGGCAGATAGCCGCCAGCACCAGGTCAAACAGGATCGTGTCAAAGAAAGCCAGAACCACGGCAAGAACAGCCAGCCCGACTACGGCGGTAATGATGCGAGTTTTCATAAAAGATGGTTTCCTTTCAACAGCAGCTGCGGTGTGTTAAGGCAATACCGCATAATTCTAAGTGCCGATACGGCGAGCGAGGTGCGGCAGATGCCAAGCCAAAAGCGCAGAATCCTGCTTGTATTTGCGAAATATCCGTCCCTTTCTTTGTTTTCAGATACACCATAAAGAGGGACTGCGCTCAGGCAGGCTTACGCCCGTCTGCCGCAATCAGACCTCCATGATCTCCTGATTTTTACGGGCGCAGGTTGCGTCAATTTCCTTAACGAACTTATCGGTCAGCTTCTGGACCTCTTCTTCCAGGTTCTTCTGGTCGTCCTCGGTCAGCTCGCCAGCCTTTTTCTGGGCTTTGAACTTATCCATGGCATCGCGGCGGACATTGCGCACAGCGACCTTGGCTTCTTCGCCCTGCTTCTGCACATCCTTGGTCAGCTGCTTGCGACGTTCCTCAGTGGGGGCCGGGAACACCAGGCGGATGGTGTGGCCGTCATCAATGGGGTTGATGCCGATATCGCTGGTCTGGATTGCCTTGGAGATTGCCTTGATCAGGGTACCATCCCAAGGGGTGATGGTCAGGATGCGGGCTTCGGAAACAGCCACGGATGCAACCTGCTGGACCGGCGTCGGGCTGCCGTAATAATCCACCATTACTTTATCCAGGATGCCGGGGTTTGCGCGGCCTGCACGGATGGAGGTCAGCTCGCGGTCGAGATGGGCAACGCAGTTGTTCATTTTTTCTTCGTAAATTTTGGTCGTGCTGCTCATGAGGGTTTTCTCCTTTTTCGATATATAAATTAGGGGTTAAAATACTTTGCGGTTACTCGCGCACAATGGTGCCCACGTTTTCGCCCTGCAGGGCACGGGCAATGTTAGTGGGCTCGTTCAGGTCAAACACCACGATGGGCAGACCGTTGTCACGGCAGAGGGTTGCGGCGGTGGAGTCCATAACAGCCAGGCGCTCGTCCAACACACGGGTAAAGGTCAGGGTATCGTACTTGACGGCATCGGGGTACTTGTGGGGATCCTTATCATACACGCCGTCCACCATAGTTGCCTTGAACATGGCGTCTGCACCGATTTCCAAGGCGCGCAGGGCGGATGCGGTATCAGTAGAGAAGATGGGGTTGCCGGTGCCGCCGCCGAACACGACGATCTTGCCTGCTTCCAGCTCAGCGATTGCCTTATCGCTGCGGAAGGTATCGGCCACCTGCGGCATGGCGGAGCTGGTCATAACAACAGCGGGCACACCCTGCTGGCGCAGAGCATCCTTGACGGCAATGGCGTTCATCACGGTTGCCAGCATACCGATCTTGTCTGCATCCATGCGATCCATTTTGCCGGAGGAACGGCCGCGCCAGAAATTGCCGCCGCCAACCACGATGCCGATCTGTGCGCCAAGTTCATACGCTGCCTCGATGCCCGCGCAGATAGAAGCAATGGTAGCTTCATCAAAACCGGTGCCTTTTTCGCCGGAAAGTGCTTCGCCGGAGACTTTCAAAAGAATACGTTTATATTGAACTGCCATATTCAAACACCACCTGTATTTTCCGGGCACAGCCGCCGCTGCCGGGTTTTCCCAAACTGCACCCATATTATCTTTTCCCTTGTATTTTACAATAGTTTGCGCTCAAAGTAAAGCCGTTGTTTGAAAAAAGAAAAATTGACATAATTACATTTTGTTTTCCGCTTGCCGCACAGAAAAAGCAGCGGCGCACCGGGTGCGCCGCTGTACAAATTATATTTATTGCTTATGGCAACACCGCACAATTCCCGCCTGACGGCTTAAGCACCGCTCCGGCGGCTACGGCACTTAGAATTGTGCGGTATTGCCTTATGATTTCCGGCTTTGTTTTTCGACTGCAGGATGGTGTCTTTTATCAGCTTTGGCAGCCGCATCAAATCTTTTTGGGCGGCAGGGTCGCACGGAATTCTTCCCGCAGGCGGGCTGCGCCGCTTTCGGGGCGAGGTGTGCGCAGCACATTATGGGTGCCGAACGCTGCCAGCGGTTCCGGCGGCAACGTCATGCGCAGCACGGTTTCCTGGTTTGCTGCGGTTTCCAGCCGCCAGCCCAAATTTTGGGCGCAGCGGTATACCAACAGCAAACCGGTGCACCCGTTGGCAAGGGCTTCCGGTGTCTGAACACCAGCCAACTGGGCGCAGGCGGCCTCCGGCCAGATCCTGCCGTCATGGTATTCCAGCGTGCGTCCGGTGCAGCTTATCGTAATTTTTGCCGCCGGGTTTGCCCGCAGAGAATTGGAAAACAGGTTGGCAAACATCGTTTGGACGATGGCCAAATCAATCTGCGCCCAAACCGGCTGGTTCTGCGGCATTGGCTGCAAGTGCACCCGGCCGGTAACGGCGCATTCTTCCAGCTCATGGTTGGCGGCATCACACAGCTGAGCCAGGTACACCGTCATTTCCTGCACAGTCCAGTTCAGCTGCCGGGGCGGCTGGCTTTGCGCCACAAGATCCGCCGCATTATCCGCCAAACGTTCCAGGCGGAAAATGCGCTGTTTCATCTCTTCCAGCAGCGGTGCTGCCATATCCTGTACATCAGGGGTGGCAGCGTGCACAAGATAATTCTGCAAGGCATCCACAGTGCTTTGCAGCAGGCAGAAATCCGCAAAAAAGCGGCCTTTCAGCCCCCCGCGCAGCTGCAGTTCATCCGCTGCATCTTCCTGCTGCGGGTGCAGGGCATCGGGCAGTGTATGTTCCGGCATAGGAAGCTTCTCCTTTTATAGCGCTGGATATGCCCGTTTATCTGCTACTGTCAGCAGCGCAGGTCATGGTGCGTGCGTGCGATCACCGCTTCCAGCAGTTCACTTACCGTCAGGCGATCCTGCGGGCTCTTGCCGTTGCGCTCGCACAGCATCTGGTAAGCCGGCGTATTGCTTTTGTACAGCCGCGCATTCAGGCGTTCCAGGGCCGAGCGTACCGCCGGGCCATTTACGCCAAACGGCTCCCCTGCTTTGGTGCACAACTCCCCCAGGGAACACGCCTGGCGATCGCAGACCGCAATATACACGGCTTCCTGCAGGTAATTGATACCATAGGCCAGGTTTTTGTAGCAGCCAAGGGTGCGCAGCTGAGCCGTAACGCTCTCATGCACCAGGTAACGGTTCAGCCGCGGGCCGCTTGCTGCTGTTTGATACACCGTATCAAATAATTCGGGCAAACTATATGGTTTGAATATAGTACACTCGGCCCCCAATGTCAATATTTTTTCAATTTGGGGCGCTGCACTGGGCATCAGGGTTACAATAATATGCGGTTCATACTCAATCTGCTGTTGGCGTATGCTGCGCAGCAGTGGAAAAATTGTGGTATCACTCAAAACCGAATCCAGCACCAGAACTTCCGGCCGCAGGCCGCCTTGCAGCATATGTAATACTTCTGCGCCGGAATCAATGATTGCGCTTGCCTCAATGGCATCATTGGTTTCTGCATACAGGCGGATCATCTTGCGCTGGGCTGCATCACTGTCTGCAAACAGTGCGGTCACACGTTCGACCAGCTTTTCTTCCGTCATTCTTGTTTCTCCTACCGGGGCAAGGCATCACATACGGTCCCCCTGCATTTTAACATTCTTTCGCAGTTTCTTGCTGCGCATTTGGTTCAGGTACTCAGCAGCCTGCGTTCAGCACTTCAACCTGCCCCACTGTGCAGCAATCAGCCAGCACATCTGCGGCCTGGCTGGGCATTACGGTGTTTTCGTATAAGTATTGCAACAGGTTCCGGGCGCGGCACTCCATATCTGCGGGGAAGGTACAACGCACAGCGGGGCCCGCCTCCCCGCTCACCAAAATACGCAGCTCCGGGCCGCATTGCCACAGGGTATAATACACACGCGTTTCCGCCTGTAATCCTTCAATGTAACTGAACAATCGGGTTTGCTTTGCCAGCAGTCTGTTTACCTTGCTTCTGCCTGCTTTTCCACAATGATCCTCCACGGTTTTAGGGCCTCCTTTTCCCTGCCGGTACGCTAATCCACCACGCCGCAGCATAAGCAGACTGTTACCATGTGTAACCTTTTATAATTGCTCTCTCATTGTATTGCGCCTGCTCCCCAGGCTGTTACCCCTCTGCTTTTGGCAGGTCCAGGCTGCAAGCCTTGCCCGCCGCATGGGCCGCATGGTTAATATTGTATTAAGGTTACTATATACAGCCGCACAGCAAAAAGTCAAGGCTTTTGGGGTATACGGTTTTGTACGGTTAGTGCAATTTTAGAACCATATATTTTATTTTATCATATGCACGTTATTATTAGAAGCAAATATTATTCGTCTGTCGATATATGCCGATTTTTGCAGACCTCAGGCCAGGAATTGCCGTTGTTTTATTGTTGTGCTCTTGTTGTAAAAGGAACGCCGCACAGATGGCCGGCGACGTTGGGGATCGTGGGTATTCTGTTTTCTAAGGCAATACCGCACAATTCTAAGTGCCGATACGGCGAGCGAGGTACGGCAGATGCTAAGCCAAAAGCGCAGATAATACTGGATGCTGCAAAGGTCCGGGATCACGTTTTCCCGGCGTTCTCCTGCCGCTTTTTCAGGCTGAACAACATCTGCGTACTTTTTTCAAAACCAGCTTGACAATTTTCCCCTGCTGCGGTATAGTAATTAAGTCAACAACATGGGCTCGTAGCTCAGCTGGGAGAGCGTTCGGTTCGCATCCGAGAGGTCGAGGGTTCGATCCCCTTCGAGTCCACCAATTTGCCGCATCGTTTTGTACGATGCGGCGTTTTTTATGTCCAAAAAACCTTGGCAGACCATGCCGAGCTCCGAACCCTGAAGTCGGATGCGAACCGGGCGGGGTCATAAATGTACTTTTGAAAATCCATCGCTTTCACGCTTTTTTCTTTGAATTTTGCATGATGCTGCGGGCAAGCGCATCGCTTTTATGCCCCCTTCTCGGAAATTTCCTCAAAAATTTCCGCACCATCGTAGGTTGATACAGCCTTGAGCTGCTCTACTTGGTCAAAGCTGGCGTTCAGGGTGATCGAGATCTCATAGTCTTTTCGGACGCGAATCTCCTTGATGAATTGCTGCAAGATGGCACGGCGTTCATCGTGGTTGGCAGTGTCGTACACATCCGCCCATGTAAACAGCTCGTTGCAGATGTAGTTGCTACGCCTTGCTGTTTTGGTGGCTTCTTCGTATTCTTCCTGTGCCTGCACGAGCTGCTTTTCCAGAGTTTCCAGAGCCTCTCTTGCCTCGGCTACCAGTGTGCCCAGCAGTTCTTTGTCCAAGGCACTTACGCCACGAATGACCAGAATGGTTTCGGCTTTCAGGTCGTCCAGCTCTTTCTGCTTGGCTTCCAAGTCTTTCTGGATTTTCTTGATTTTCTTCTGGATGCGGGCGGCATCGTTAGTCTTGACCGATTCCAGCAGCTTCTTCCGGGAAACCTCCCGGAACTGTGCGAAGATCTGCCGGACAACTTCTTCCACGATGGAATCCAGCTTGGAAACACCGTAGCCGGACTGCCCATCGCAGTCACCCAGATGCCGGATCTTATAAAAGCAGCTATACCGGGGCCGGACTTCTTTCACCGTATGCCCATCGGCATGACCAATATCCTGCTGGTCATCGGCTTTCTCGTGCTGGTTGTGATGGCGCTGAACTGCCTCACCCACCGCAAGTAAAAGAAAAAAATAGGATAAGCAAGCCGCCCGGGAGGATCTGCGGATCTTCCCGGGCGGCTTTTTTCACAGGCGCAGACGGCGCTGCTTTTGCCGGATTCATCCCCGGGCGTCCTGCCGGGTGGTGTGGAAGTACTCCTTGGGGGTCATGCCGTACTCCTTTTTAAAGGCGCGGAAAAAGTGGTTGTAACCGCCAAAGCCGCTGGTCTTGTACACCTCGGTGATGGGCAGCCCCTGCTCGATGAGGGTGCAGCAGCGGTCTAACCGCGCCTTTACGATATAGCGGTGCACCGTCTGCCCGGTCTGGCGTTTGAATTCCCGGGCAATATGTTCCCGGGAGACGAAAAACTCCTTTTCCAGCCGCTCCAGCGTCAGTTCCTCGGTAAGGTGCGCCTGAATAAACAAAAACACCTCGTCCAGCATCAGGTAGTGGCGGCTGACCGATGCGGTGTGGAACTCCGCATGGATGCAGGCACGCAGCGCCAGCACCACAAACATTTGCAAAATACCGTGCTCGAACACCGCTGCACCGAACTGGGTGCGCTCCTGCGGGAGCATCAGCAGCTTCCGGGCAAGGTTTTTCAGCAGCATATAGATCTGGCTGTCCGGGCGCACAGCCACCTGCCGGGAGGGCACCACGTTGAAGCTTTTTTCAAGGTCGGTATCTGCGTCCGAAAGCTGCGCCAGCGTCTGGGGGGACAGCTGCACCCGAATAAGTTCCAGCGGGCCGTAAGCACCGGCGTATTCCAGTCTGCCGCCCTGACCGGGCTTGAAGATGATGAGATTCTGCTGCTGTGCGGGCAGCACCACCTCGCTGCACCGGAACACACCGCTGCCCCGCATGACCAGAAACAAATCATAATACGCGCCGGAATAAAATTCCCGGACGGCGCTCTGCTCAAAAAGATAACTCTTGGCTGTATAATTCACCAAAAAGTCCTCCATGAAACTGTCATATGTAACAAATTGTTGTACACAGCAGAAAAATACAACTGTTATAATTGCATAATACATCAATTTGCGATAGTTTTCAATCATTTTTTGGATATGTATTGATGAAAAATTAACGTATAATGCAAACGTAGAAAAGAGACTTGTGCGAAAAGTCTCGTGGTTTCACTGTTTTTAAGGAGGATAAAACACAATGGACCAGAAAAAGACCATCCGACCCTTCTCCATGAAGGACAAGATCGGCTATACGCTGGGCGATCTGGGCTGCTGCTTCACCGAGCAGTACCGCGCCATGTATCTGTCGATCTTCTACACCCTGATCCTGCAGGTCAACCCCTTCCACGTGGGTATCCTGCTGCTGATCACCAAGATCTGGGACGCCGTGAATGACCCCATCATCGGTGCCTTGGTGGACTCCCGCAAGGCCACCAAGGGCGGCAAGTTCATCCCGTGGATTCGCGCCTTCTCCTTCCCCATGGCAGTGCTGTGCATACTTGGCTTTGTCAATGTAGGCAATATCAACTACGGCCTGCGTCTGGCCTACATGTTCGTCACCTACGTTCTGTACGAGGCGCTGTACACCTGCGTCAACGTGCCCTTCGGTACTCTGTCCAGCGTGATGACCGATGATGTCAGCCAGCGCACCGCACTGTCCCGCTACCGCAGCCTTGGCGGCACCATCTTCATGACCGTCATGGTCATGATCGGCCCCCTGTTCCTGTATGTGGACAACCAGCCCGTGGCTGGCCGCTTCCTGATGCTGGCCTGCATCTGCGCTATGCTGGGTCTGCTGTGCCTGCAGATCACCTGCGTATGGTGCAAGGAGCGCGTGGAAGTGCCCGAGCGTCCGCAGGGCGAAAAGCTGAACTACCTGCATGTGCTCAAGGAGATCTCTCACAATAAGGCTCTGCTGGGCGTTATGTTCTTCAGCCTGACCGGCATGATCGGTGCTTCCGTGGTCAACGGTCTGAACACCTACCTGTATAAGGACTTCTTCGGCAACGTTAAAATTCAGGCTGTCTCCGGTATGCTGAGCGTGCTGTACGCTGTGCTGTCCTTTGCCATCACCCAGCCTCTGGCCAACAAGTTCGGCAAGAAGGAGTGGTGCTGCATGGGCGCTGGCTTTGCCGCCATCGTGTTCGGCATCCTGTTCTTCTTCCCCGTCCACAACCCTGTGGCCTTCATCGTCATCAACGGTATCTGCTATCTGGGCGCTTCCGGCATGCAGGTGCTGATCTGGGCTATGGTCAACGACGCCATCGACTACCACGAGCTGCAGACCGGCGAGCGCAACGAGGGCATCGTTTACTCCACCTACTCCTTCTTCCGCAAGCTTGCAAGCGCCATTTCCGGCAGCCTGTCCAGCTTTGTGCTGGGTGCCATCGGCTACAACGTTACCGCAGGCGCTGTGCAGACCGCAGGCGTTGTGAACGCCATCTGGAAGAGCTACACCGGCATCTACTTCCTGGGCTACGGCATTGCAGTTGCCATCCTGTTCTTCGTCTATCCCCTGACCAAGCAGAAGACTGCTGAGATGCTGACCGAGCTGAAGGCTCGCCGCGCCGCAAAGGAGAGCAAGTAAACCATGAAGATCTTACAGGTTCAGTTTAAAAACCGCAATGGCCACACCCTGCGCGGCATCGTGACCCTGCCTGACACCGAGGGCAAGGTACCCTTTGTGGTGCATCTGCACGGCTTTGCCGGCAGCTGCAGCGGCTACAAGTCCATGTACACCCATCTGTCCCGCGCTCTGGCAGCGCAGGGCATCGGCAGTGCCCGGTTCGATTTCTACGGCAACGGCGAGAGCGACGGCGAGTTCGAGGATATGAGCTTTGACGGCTTGCACACCGATGCACAGGATATCTTTGCATGGGCCGCTGAACAGCCCTATGTGGACAGCGAAAAGCTGTTCCTCTCCGGCCAGAGCATGGGCGGCTACATTGCCGCCTCCTGCGCACCGGTCATCCAGCCCCACGGCCTGATTTTGCTGTGCCCGGGCGCCGGGATGTGGTTCGGCTGCGCCCAGCGCGCCGACGGCATTATGCAGACCGGCAAGGACTACGCCGACATGGAGGGTCTGTGCTACAAGATGGCCTTTAACTACGAGATGGCAAAGCACCCCGACCCCTTTACCGAGGCCAAGGGCTACAACGGCCCGGTGCTGCTGTTGCGCGCCGACGATGACCGTCTGGTGGATGAGGGCACCTGCAACCGTTACGCACAGGTGTACACCGCACCCGATGTGGACACCATTGCAGGCGGCGGCCACAACTTTGCCACGCTGGCAGCCCGTGCCGCCGTGGAGGAAAAGACCGCAGCATTCATCAAAGCAAATCTGTAAAGCAAAGCGTATCTGCAAGGAGGCTTTCGTATGCAAAACGTGATTCTGCAGCCCATCGAGGTGGGCGGACAGACCTTTAAAAACCGCATCATGTTCCCCCCGCTGACCACCGGCTACGAGAAAAACGGCATGATCAGCGAGCAGGACATGGGCTTCTACACCCGTCTGGCAAAGGGCGGTGTGGGTTACATCGTTCTGGGCGATGTGGCACCCATCAACAGCTTTTCTCCCACCCCCAAGCTGTTTGACGACAGCCAGATCCCTGCCTTCAAGGCACTGGCCGACAGCGTACACGCCTACGGCACCAAGCTGGGCGTCCAGCTCTTCCACCCGGAGTACGACGTAGACGCCATCAACAGTCTGTTTATGCAGAAAAAGTTTGATGAGATGCGTCAGCGCCTGCATCACGACATGATGTTCTTCACCGATGAGGTCAGCGAGGAGATGCTGATGGCCATCATCGATAAGATGTGCGCCTGCGCAGTGCGTGCACAGAAGGCCGGTGTGGACGTCATCCAGATCCACGGCGACCGCCTGAACGGTTGCCTGTGCTCCACCCGCATGAACCACCGCACCGATAAGTTCGGCGGCAGTCTGGAGAACCGCGTCCGCTTTGCCCGCATGCTGACCCGCGCCATCCGCAAGGCTGTGCCGGATATGGTCATCGACTACAAGCTGTCCATCGTCACCCCGCAGCGCGGCAAGGGCGGCATTGACGAAGCCGACGCCGTGCAGTTTGCCCAGTGGCTGGTAGAGGACGGCGTGGATATGCTCCACGTTGCGCAGGCCAACCACACCGGCAACATGGCCGACACCATTCCTCCCATGGGCGTACAGCCCTACGGCTTCTTCGTCAAAATCGCCGGGGACATCAAAAAGGCCGTCAATGTGCCGGTCAGCGCCGTGGGTCGTATCGTGGATGCCGAAATGGCTGAGCGTGTCATCGAGAGCGGCATGGCCGACATGGTTGCCGTGGGTCGCCCGCTGCTGGCAGACCCCGACTGGGGCACCAAGATCGCTGCCGGGAAGGCCTGCGATATCCGCCGCTGCATCAGTTGCAACAAGGGCTGCACCGATGCCATCCAGAACCGTCAGTTCCTCTCCTGCGTGCTGAACGCGGAGAACGGCTACGAGAACACCCGCAGCATCCAGCCCGCAGCGCAGAAAAAGAAGATCGCCGTCCTCGGCGGCGGCCCTGCCGGTCTGGAAGCCGCCCGTGTGGCAGCGCTGCGCGGCCATGACGTGACCCTGTTTGAAAAGACCACCACTCTGGGCGGCCAGCTGAACATTGCCTGCGTACCTCCCCGCAAGGAGGAGATGCGCCGCGCCGCACAGGACCTGATCCACGCGGTCTGCAACGCCGGTGTGCACCTGTGCATGGGTCAGACCCGCACCGCAGAGCAGCTGAAGGATGCCGGTTTCGAGGCCGTCATCAACGCTGTGGGCGCACACAGCGCCGCACCCCGCATCCCCGGCATCGACAGCGTGAACGTGGCCGATGCATGGAAGGTTCTGGCCGGTGAGCAGCACGTGTACGGCACGGTTGCCGTCATCGGCGGCGGCATGGTGGGCTGCGAGACCGCAGAGTATCTGGCTGCCCGCGGCTGCAAGGTGTCCGTTATCGAGATGATGGACAAGATCGCCGCAGGCGAGAGCACCACCATTCTGCCCACCCTGCTGGAAAACTATAAGACCTACGGCGTGGAGCAGTACCCCAGCCACAAGGTCAAGGAGTTCCGCATGGACGCCGTCGTCTGCGAGAACAAGGACGGCGCAGAGGTGACCATCCCCTGCGATTACATCGTGCTGGCTATGGGCGCACGTTCCAACGAATTTGATGCTGCTGCGCTGGAAGCTGCCAGCATCCCGGTGTATTCCATTGGCGATGCCGCCGGCAAGGCTGCGGATATCTCCAACGCCATCCGCACCGGCTACGATACCGCCTGCCAGCTGTAAAACAAAAATATCGTTCTATTTGTGGGTCAGAAACGCCTGTGGGCGCTTCTGACCCACTTTTTTTACCCTCTCAGGCAAAGCCGTCAGGGTTTTGCCTCGCCCTCTCAGGCGCTCCCGCGCCAGCTCTCCCAAGGGGTGAGCGGACACGCCCGGAAACTTTACGGGTTAGCCGGGAACTGTACCGCCCCGCTTAAGCCTTCACCCACCGGGGGAAGGTGGCGCGTAGCGCCGGATGAGGGGCAGCACCAGCTCCCCCGAAGGGGTAGCCAAGGTTTAAAGCCCATTGCTAAAGTATTAGGCATCATGAGGAGACTTTCGGCAGTGCTCTTGGCTCTCCCTTTGAGGAAAGACTTCCACCCGCTCAGGGGGAAGATGTCGCGGAGCGCATTCAAAATCATCCCACATAAAAAGGCTGCTGCACAAAACCTTGTGCAGCAGCCTTAAGGCAACACCGCACAATTCCCGCCTTACGGCTTAAGCACCGCTCCGGCGGCTGCGGCACGGCATCTGCGTTGCCAAGAGGCGTTCATGCCTGCGATGGTGGAGTTCTGCGGGATGCTGAAGGGTGCCAGCGTGACAGACACGCCGCTGACCAGCACTAGATTGAACACGTTTGCACCGATGACGTTGCCCAGCGACAGCGCGCCGTGACCCTTGGCCAGCGAGGTGATGGCGGTGACCAGCTCCGGCAGCGAGGTGCCCAGTGCCACAAAGGTCAGCGCAATGACCGACTCTGGCACGCCCAGAGCCTGTGCGATGAGGGTGCCGTTGTCCACCAGCAGGTCAGCGCCCACAGCAATGAGCACTGCGCCGATGGCCAGCAGCCCCAACTCCTTGGCAAAGGAGCCTTCCTCAGCCTGCTCTTCCTCTTCCGGGGCGGGGGTATTTTTCATAGCCAGCACGTTGCACACGATGTAAGCCACGAACACGGCCAGCAGGATCAGGCCCACCGGGCGAGTGAAGGAGCCGGTGGTGTAGGCCACACCGGCATAGAAAGCGGCAGCCACAAAGAAGAAGGCCACCGGGGTGCGCAGGCTCTTGGGGTCAACCTTGCCCGGGCGCACCGCAATGGTGATGGCGGCGATCAGTGCAGCGTTGCAGATGACCGAGCCGATGGCGTTGCCGTAGGCGATTTCGCCGTGACCGGTGAGGGCAGAGGTGGTGGACACCATGACCTCCGGCAGGGTGGTACCGATGGACACCACCGTGGCACCGATGAGCAGCTCCGGCACATGGAAGCGGCGGGCGATGCCGGTGGCACCGTCCACAAACCAGTCGCCGCCCTTGATCAGGCACAGCAGACCCACGATAAATAACAGAACAGGGATCAGCATAATATCTCTCCTTTTTAATAATAGCGGCAGAGGCACAAAAAAAGACCTTTATCACATCCAGCCCAAAACGGGAAAATGTGATAAAAGTCTCAAGCATCCGGTACTGCATCGGGCATTTCTGCCGGGGGTGTCGCTGCAGCACAGCGCACCCGTTTTTCAACTAAAGTACGCCCCTTACTCCCTTTTATCCAGAGAATATTATACCTGTTTTCCAGCAAAAGCACAAGAGAAAATATGGGATTTATTCTGCCTTGGTCACTTTTTTGGCGTTGGGGTAAATATGCTCCATGCGGGCGTTGTCGAAATGCTTGTCAAGGAACACTTCCAGCTGGCCGTTGGGCGCATCGCCGCTGGTGCGGGCATCGTACCGTGCCAGTGCCAGCGCGCTGGTAAGCATATTCACCGCCATGAATACCGCCAGCGCTGCTGTCATCCACGGACGGATATGGCTGCGCACCTTTTTTCATCAGCTTCAGCACCAGCGGGTAGCCGTAGCGCATCCACATCACCGCCGCAATGCCCCAGAAAAAGCAGTACAGCAGGTTGATGCGCCCGCCCAGATTGAACTTGAACTTGCTGTAATCCCAGAACACGGTACCGAACAGCAGCTCTGTAACAGCGCTGCACACATATTCATATACGCCGCCCAGCACTGTGCCAAAGGCAAAAAGATAGCGGTCGCTTTTATCCTGATTCTGCCGCAGCAGCACGGTAGCCATGGCCAGCGCCAGCCCCCACACCACGCTGAAAGGCCCCCACACCAGACTGGAACGGCTCATCCACACCCGGCGGTCAGGCGGCAGAACATGGTCTCCACCATGTCGCCCAGAAACGCCCCGATGACAAACAGCCACAGCAGGTCTGCCGCGCTGAGGAAGTCGGCTTTCCCCTTCTGCACTGCCGTGGGCTGCCGCCGGGTAGGCGCGCCGGATGCGCTTTTCCACATACACGGCAATGCGGCGGCGCAAGGTATCGGATCGCGCCTCCAGTTTCTGGTTCAGCTGTTCCAGCGCCGCGATGCCGTGTGCTTTAGCCGCCGTCGTTTTTGGAATTCCGAAAGTTCAGAGCTGCCATCAGGCATCCAAACGCACCTGCCCAGAGAAGGCCGGTATAGCACAAAGTCTTTTTCTTTGCGACCAACTTTCCTTGGCAAAACTATACGGTTCTTGAATCGTTGCGGTTCGTCTAAATCTGCAAACAAAACGAAAGACCGCGCCGTAAACGGAACACAGCTTACGCAAGCAGGGCATTCGTCTATACAAATCCCTATTCCAGAAGGCTATCCTTCTGGAATACGCCAAGAAGAACCACTTCCTGAACCCGGTATTCTTTGTGGATGATGGCTGCTCCGGCACGAACTGCGACCGTCCCGGCTTCCAGCGTATGCTGACCGAGATCGAAACAGAATATAGGAACAATTATCGCAAAAAATCATGGTGAGATCACAGGACTAAATCAGAAAGACCTTGAAAACCAAGGCATTCTGGCTTAGTCCCTTCTTTTTTTGACCGAAAGCAAAGGACTTTCGCAAGAATCAAACAAGCCGGAGTGCCGGTTTTTTCACGGTAACTGCAAAAGACTGCCCTCCCCCTGTATTGATCAGGTGGTGCGGCAGTCTTTATTTTGATTTTGTTCTCTTTCTGGTGATCTTTACTCCACCTTGCAGACTGGTTCCCGGATAACGGTCTTGCATTTTTCCGGGGCAGTGCGGCGGGGATCGCTGAGGTAAATTTCGTGGTGCAGGCGAGCGGAGGTGCAGTCAATTTTATAGTGCCGCTCCGCCGCAAACTGCTCCATTGCGTTGAGCGTTGCGGGCTCGGTATCATAGTTGCCAAGGTGCATGCACTGCACGCACAGGCCCTCATCATAAGTAAAGTACTCCACTTTGCTGAGATCCAGCTTTTTCTTGGCGGCAGCTTCGGCCACGGCCCAATCGAACTCCTGTTTGGTTACAAACTCCGGCAGGCGAATCATGGCGATCCAAGAGAATGTTTCCTTATGGGCGTAATCGACCCGGTTTTGCCCCTCCTGCCACCAAAGGCCCTCCAGCGGCGGCACCACATATTCAAAATAGCCGGGGATCTGGTGGGTACCTTTGTAGCTCATTTTTATGGTAAAGGCAACCGCATACAGCATACCAATGGCCGCCTGATATTCTCCATCCTGCGCGTTGGGGTTACCATGGCCGCGCACCGCCACATAGTTCATGGGCGGCACTTCCAGCAGCTGCGGCTTTTGGGGCGGGAGATAAAATTCCTTATACTCCTTTTTATAGTCAAACGGCATCGGTCAGGTCGCTCCCTTCTTCTTTTTGGGCTTTGGCATGGGCAGTTCGCGGCAGGTGGCCTGCACAAATGCAATCATGTGTTCCCGGTCATCCACATCCTCGTACAGAAAATAATCTTTTGCACCATCATACGGCGGGGCTTTGGGCAGCTGCGGAGCAAGGGCTGCCCCCTCTTTGGTAATTTTGATGAACAGCTGGTCATCACACACCAGGGCAAACATTTTGCCGTCCAGATACACGCCATAATCGCCAAACATTTTGTGGTAGGTCACCTGCCCGGCCGGGGCAAGCTGGTCCGCAATATACTGAACAAATTCGGGATTGGAGGCCATAAAAGGTTCCTCTCTTTTCATCATCATTTTATAATATTATATCATATTCCCTTACATTTTACAACCTTTTTTCTTATATAACAACCAATTATTGTATGTCGCCGATGCTATAGCCACATTTTTTAGCCGCATTTTTTACAACTCAGTGCTTTACAGTGGTGCTTGGTTCGGTGTATCATAAAAGAATATTAAGGCAACACCGCACAATTCCCGCCTGACGGCTTAAGCACCGCTCCGGCGGCTGCGGCACGGCATCTGCGTTGCCAAGGATGTTCTGCCCGATCATATCGCCACGCCGGAAACATCCGCCACGGTTGCCCCAACTGCCGCCGTTGTTCAGGCCACCACCACCCCCGCCCCAACAGATACCACCGTGCCCACTATTCTGCCGCAGACCGCAGATGCCGGGCGCAGTTATGTGGACGACACCCTGTTCATTGGGGATTCCAACACCGTGCGCTACACCATGTACGCCGATGACACCGGAACGGCGTTTTCCACGCTGAAAAACAACATTGGCGTGGTCAGCATGGGGGCCGGTTCCATCACCACCCTGAAATGCGAAAAGTTCAAGGGGGACAGCACCCTGTACACCATTCCGGATGCCGTTGCCAAGTTGCAGCCCAAACGCATTATCATTGGTTTCGGCTCCAACAACCTTGGTGGCAGCTCCACGGATGCCACCAAGTTCATCGCGCAGTACCGGGAGGGGCTGGCCGCCATCACCAAAGCGTGGCCCTATGCGGATATTATCGTCAGCGCCATTCCCCCGCTGGACCAGCAGCGGGACAACACCAACCTGACCATGACCCAGGTAGATGCCTACAACGCCGCCCTTGTGACGATGTGCGAGGAGAACGGCTACAAATTTTTGAACACCGCCGAAGTACTGCGGGATGACGCCACCGGCTGGGCTAAAAAGGACTATACCCTTTCGGACGGGGTGCATCTTTCCAAAGAGGCTGTCACTGCCTATTTTACTTATGTGCGCACCCACGCTTACGTCACGCAGGACCGCCGCCCCGAAAGCACAGCCGCCATCCCGGAGCCGGACGGCGTACCGCTGGGGTTAATCTCCTCGGATCCGATCGCCGTGCGCGGCGCCAAAGTGCCGGTGGAATTTGTGGCCACATCCGGCGGCAGCATCAGCGGTTCCACCAGCCAGAAAGTGAAAAAGGGCGGCACCTGCTCCACCGTGAAAGCCGTACCCGATGCAGGCTGGAAGTTTGCCGGGTGGACGGCGTCGCTGGGGGCGGCCTCCAGCAGTTCTTCCCTGAGCTTTACCGTGCCCAGCAATGCGGACGCCAACGGCGTAATTGTGACAGCACACTTTGAGCCGGACGAACACGAACATGAATTTGTGGAAGTAAAGGATACCCGCATTGAGCCCACCTGTTTGGAATACGGCACCGTAAAAGTCAAGTGCACCATCTGCGGCAAGGTAAAAGAAAAAGAACTGCCCGCCCTGGGGCATGACTATGACAAGGGCGTTATCACCTTGCAGCCCCAACCCGGTGTGGCCGGGGTGATGACCTACACCTGCCAGCGCTGCGGCTACATCAAAACAGCGCCCATTGAACCGCTGCCCACCGCAACGCCGACAGCTTCGCCCACGTCACCCCCTTCACCGACACCGGCAGTTACCCAGACGCCGGAACCTGTTGTCACACCAGAGCCGATAACTACCCCGGAGCCTACGCAGGAACCTGTCATTACGCCGGAGCCCGAACCTACGGGTGCACCGGAGCCGGTAATTACCGCGGAACCGGCCCCTGACCCGGAGCCGCCGCAGGAAACCGAGCCTGCCAGCGAAGCCCCCACCGAGGTTCCTGCACAGGAACCGGAAGCTCCGCAGGAATAACCCTGATTTTTTGAAAAGAAGAGGAACTTAATCTTATGAATGACCCCAGCCAGCAGCACATTGGCACCCCGGCGCTGATCCGCCGGTTTACCCCTTACCTGATGCGATACAAACGCATTTTGATTTTTGATTTGTTCTGTGCCGCACTGACCACTTTGTGTGATATCGTGTTGCCTAAAATCATGAGCTACCTAACCAACGCCGCCACCGATCCCGGCATTGTGCTGACGGTTGATGCGGTGTTAAAGCTCGCCCTGCTGTATCTCATTTTGCGGCTGATTGATGGTGCCGCACAGTATTTTATGTCCGGCACCGGCCACATCATGGGCGTTTACATTGAGACCGATATGCGGCGGGATGCCTTTGCCCACCTGCAGCGGTTGAGCCACACCTATTATTCCAATACCAAAGTTGGGCAGATCATGGGCCGCATTACCAACGACCTGTTTGATGTGACCGAATTCGCCCACCACTGCCCGGAAGAATTTTTTATTGCGGGCATCAAAATTGCGGCTTCGTTCATCATCCTGTGCGGGGCCAGCGTACCGCTGACTTTGGTGGTGTTTGCCTGCGTGCCCTTGATGGCGGTTGTATCCATCAAGCTGAACCTGAAGCTTCGCGCCGCGTTCCGCCGCCAGCGGTTCCAGATCGGCGAGCTGAACGCTTCGATTGAGGACAGCCTGCTGGGCCAGCGGGTTGTGAAGGCGTTCGCCGCGGAAGAGGAAGAGAACAAAAAGTTCGAGCAGGGCAACACCACGTTCCAGACCATCAAGAAGAAAACCTACCATGCCATGGCCGCGTTCAACACCTCCACCCGGCTGTTTGACGGGTTGATGTATCTAGTGGTCATTGTGGCAGGCGGCCTTTCGCTGGTATATGGCACCATCAGCGCTGGCGATCTGGTTGCCTATGTGCTGTATGTTTCCACTCTGATTGCCACCATCCGCCGCATTGTGGAGTTTGCCGAGCAGTTCCAGCGCGGCGTGACCGGCATTGAGCGCTTTTTTGACATTATCGATACCCCCGTTGAGATCACTGACGCCCCCGACGCCAAACCGCTGCGGGTGGAAAAAGGCGGCATTGAGTTCCGCGATGTGAGCTTTGAATACCCGGACGACCACAACAAGGTGCTGCGTCATGTAAACCTGAACATCCGCCCCGGCGAGAATCTTGCGCTGGTTGGGCCTTCCGGCGGCGGCAAAACCACCCTGTGCAACCTGATCCCTCGCTTTTATGATGTGACCGGCGGCGAGATTTTGATTGACGGGCAGGACATCCGCCATGTTACCCTGAGCAGCCTGCGCAATGCCGTTGGCGTGGTGCAGCAGGATGTTTACCTGTTCAGCGGCACGGTGGCCGAAAACATCGCTTACGGCAAGCCGGGTGCCACGCGGGAGGAGATCATTGCCGCCGCCAGGCTGGCCGGTGCTGATGGCTTTGTGCGGGAGCTGAAAGACGGGTATGATACCTATGTAGGCGAACGCGGGGTCAAGCTTTCCGGCGGGCAGAAACAGCGCATCAGCATTGCGCGGGTATTTTTGAAGAACCCGCCCATCCTGCTGCTGGACGAAGCCACAAGCGCGCTGGACAACGAGAGTGAGATTCTGGTTGGGCAAAGCCTGGATAAGCTGGCCAAGGGCCGCACCACGCTGACGATTGCCCACCGCCTGACTACCATCAAAAACGCTGACCGCATTCTGGTGCTGGGCAAATCCGGCATTGAGGAAGAGGGCCGCCACGAGGAATTGCTGGCAAAGAAAGGCATTTATTACCGCCTGTGGAACGGGCTGGTCAGCGGGCAGACGCTGTGATGGAAAAGCGGACGCTATCCGATATAAAATATATAATGCAGAGCCACCCCGCCGTTGGGGCAGAAGTTTCCCGCGGCGGGGTGATTTTTGTGATTTTATAGGGAACGGTTTTGAGCGTTCTATTATCTGCCGCCTGTTTCCAACACATAACAAACCCAATATTTTCTGAGCGGCACACCGCGATCCGCCACCATTATTCATTATTGGCAACACCGCACAATTCCCGCCTTGCGGCTTAAGCACCGCTCCGGCAGCTGCGGCACGGCATCTGCGTTGCCAAATGCCTGCAATGCGCAAAATGGAATCCAGCACCGAATAGCGGAAGGTCGCCAGCTGCTCCCCCATGCCTTTTAAGATCGCATCCACCATGCTTTCCAGGTACATAAAGGGCGCCACAAAGCCCAGTACCTGCACATAGCGGCCCGCCTGGGCATCGTGATAGAGCAAAATGGCGGCATCCTTGCCAAACAGCACCAGCGCGGTCCCCACCAACAGCGAGAACCCACCCGTCAACCCCATGGCAAGCCGCACAAGGCGGCGCAGGGCAGCGGTATCCCGGGCAGTGTGGGCACGGGTGATCTCCGGCATCAGCAGGCCGGAAAGTGCCGCCAGCACCGAGAACGGAAAAAAGATAAGCGGCAGTGCCATGCCTTTTAAGGAACCATACTGCGCCACGGCTTCGGCGCGGGTGCCAAGGTAAGCGGCAAGACAGGCGGGGATCAGCACGCTTTCCCCTGCCTGCAAAACGCTGGCCACCAACCGGCTGCCGGTCACGGGCAGCACAATTTCCCACAGCTCCCGGCTGGTATAGCCGCGGGGCGGGTCATCGGCGCATGGGCGGAAGCTCGGTTCCTGCCGGGCAAACAGCGCCATAATGCCGCAGGAGACCGCCTCGCTGACAGTATTGCCGATGAGCACCGCACAGCAAGCGTAAGCCGCGCCCCAGTGGGCCAGCTTTACCAGCGCCAATGCGGCCACGGCCATCCGCACGGTCTGCTCCACCAGTTGGGCAATGATATTCGGTTCCACCCTTCGCCGCGCCAAAAAGCACCCCCGCAGCGCCCCGGCCGCCGCAATAAACGGCAGGCTGGGGGCCAGCGTACACAGCCCCAGCTCCGCGCGGGAATCATGCAGAGCAAAGCGGGCCAAAGGGTCCGCCAGCGCCAGCTGCGCCAGCATGGCGGCGGTGCCCAATACGGCCGCTGTTGCCGCAAGGCTGCGCAGCGTCGGGGCCATGCCGCGCCCACGGGTCAGGCACTGCGCACCCAGCCGTGTGGATGCCACATTGATGCCCGCTGAAGCCAGCGAAACAAACACCATATAGACGGATAAGATCAGCTGGTACAGGCCCATACCCTCCGGCCCCAGGCGCGCAGCCACAAACACCCGGAACACCATGCCCAGCGCCCGCAGCGCAAAGCCCGCCACTGTCAGCAGTGCTGCATTTTTCAGATAGGTTTTCCCCCGCAGTGCCGTTTTTGCCGCCCCCTTTGCCCGTATAAAGCCAGTATATTCTGCATTGCTGCGGTTTATGGCAGGGTTCCATGAAGAAGTATCACCCATACAATTCGGACATTTTTGCTGGTTTGGCGTGCTATTCGTTTTGATAGTACTTGCATTTTGTGCTCTGACGCGGTACACTAATAAAGTGCGGCCCATGCCGCAAAACGGAGAACGGTGCCGAAGCGGAGCAGTTGCAGCGCCCCGCCCGGCACAGATAAAAGGAGCTATACCCACATGAGTGAAGCATGTACCCACGATTGCAGCAACTGCCACGCTGACTGTTCCAGCCGTGCGCCGCAGCATGAACCGCCGCACGCAAAAAGCCACATCAAAAAAGTGATCGGCGTTGTTTCCGGCAAGGGCGGCGTTGGCAAAAGCATGACCAGCGCCATGATGGCTGTTTCCATGCGCCGCAAAGGCTACAAGGTCGGCGTGCTGGATGCTGACATTACCGGCCCTTCCATCCCCAAATTGTTCGGCGTTCATGGCCCGGCCATGGGCACCGAGGACGGCATCAACCCGGTGGAAAGCCACACCGGCATCAAGATCATGTCCATCAACCTGCTGCTGGAAGATGAGGAAGCCCCCGTTGTGTGGCGCGGCCCCGTGATTGCCGGTGCGGTCAAGCAGTTCTGGCAGGAAGTGATCTGGGACGATGTTGACTTTTTGTTTGTCGATATGCCTCCGGGAACCGGCGATGTGCCGCTGACCGTGTTCCAGACCCTGCCGGTAGACGGCATCATTATTGTATCCAGTCCGCAGGAGCTGGTCGGCATGATCGTTGGCAAGGCTGTGCAGATGGCCGAAATGATGAAGGTTCCCATCCTTGGCATTGTGGAAAACATGAGCTATGTGCTCTGCCCGGACTGCGGCAAGCATATCAACGTGTTTGGCGACAGCCATGTGGACGAGACCGGCAAGAAGTACCACCTGCCCGTGCTGGCCAAAATGCCGCTGAACCCCGAATTTGCCAAAGAGGCGGACGCCGGCATGATTGAAACCTTTGCCGGGGATTATCTGGACGGCGCAGCAGACGCTGTAGCCAAGCTGCTGAAGTAACTTTTTTATTTTGGAATCCGGGCTCCATGCCCCGTTTGCAGCCTGTGTGGGGCATGGCCCTGAAAAATTTATCCATACAGGAGGAAACACATTATGAAAAAGTTCCTGGAAGAGTTCAAAGCTTTTGCCCTGAAAGGCAACATGATGGACATGGCCATCGGTGTTCTCATCGGCGGCGCATTCTCCACGCTGGTCACTTCTTTGACAGACAACATCATCAACCCCATCATTGGCATTTTGTTCCAGACAGATTTCAGTGATGTTGTGCTGCACCTGCCGTTTGACATCAACCTGGGCATCGGTGCATTCATCTCTGCCGTCATTAACTTTATCATTCTGGCATTCGTTCTGTTCTGTATGCTGAAAGCCATGAACAAGCTCATGGACCTGGGCAAGCATGAAGAAGAAAAGCCCGCCGAGCCGGAAGCCCCTAAGGCCCCGACGCAGGAGGAGCTGCTGACCGAGATCCTGGCTGTTTTGAAAGAGCAGCAGGCTGCAAACGGCAAATAACACACCGTTTTGCCCGGCAGTTATTGCCGCAGCTTAATTTTATTAAGTTTGGTCCTTGCAAAGCAAAGCAAATAAGGTTTTTGCGTTAATTTCATAAAAATCTTTTGTTTGATGATTGCCATTCCCCTACTGGTGTGGTATAGTACATACAAGAACAAAGGCGTTCCCACAAACGGGTTAGTGTACCCGTTGGGGAACGTCTTTTTTCGTATCTATGCCAGGGTGGGAAATGTGCGTTCCCGCCCGGCCCCGCAGGAAATTACGGGAAGGAGCAAAAAACGGATGGAAAACTTTACAGAGCGCAAGGCCCCCGCCGGGCTGTATGATCCGCGGTTTGAACATGACAACTGCGGCATTGGTGCAGTTGTGGATATCAAGGGCCGCAAAACCCACAAAACGATCGACGATGCTTTGCAGATCGTGGAGCACCTGGAACACCGTGCCGGTAAGGATGCCGAAGGCAAAACCGGCGATGGTGTCGGTATCCTGCTGCAGATCGGCCACAAGTTCTTCAAAAAAGCTGCCGAAGAAGCCGGCATTACGCTTGGCAACGAGCGTGACTACGGCATTGGCATGTTCTTTTTCCCACAGGAAGAGTTGAACCGCAACCAGGACAAAAAGCTGTTTGAGATCATCTGCAAAAAAGAGGGGCTCAACTTCCTTGGCTGGCGCGAAGTGCCCACCTGCCCGGAAATTTTGGGCCACAAGGCACGTTCCTGCATGCCCAGCATCTGGCAGGCATTTGTGGAACGCCCGGCCCGCGTAAAGCCCGGCATTGACTTTGACCGCAAGCTTTATGTTGCCCGCCGCGTGTTTGAACAGTCCAGCCAGGATACTTATGTGTGCAGTCTTTCCAGCCGCACCATTGTGTACAAGGGCATGTTCCTGGTTAAAGAACTGCGCCTGTTCTATCCCGATTTGCAGAGCGAAGATTATGAATCTGCCATCGGCATGGTGCACAGCCGTTTTTCTACCAACACGGCACCCAGCTGGAACCGCGCCCACCCCAACCGCTTTATCCTGCATAACGGCGAGATCAACACCATCCGCGGCAACGTGGATACCATGCTGGCCCGCGAGGAAACCATTGGTTCCAACTACCTGAAAGAGGATATGACCAAGGTTCTGCCCATTGTGAACCAGGGTGGTTCCGACTCCGCCATGCTGGATAACACGCTGGAGTTTATGGTTATGAACGGCATGGAGCTGCCGCTGGCTGTTATGGTCACTATCCCCGAACCGTGGGAAAACAACCATAGTATGGACCCCAAAAAGCGTGCGTTCTATCAGTATTACGCCACCATGCTGGAACCGTGGGACGGCCCCGCTTCCATCCTGTTCAGTGACGGCGATGTGATGGGCGCTGTGCTGGATCGCAACGGTCTGCGCCCCAGCCGCTACTATATCACCAAAGACGGCCGCCTGATCCTTTCCAGTGAGGTCGGCGTGCTGGATATTCCCGCCGAAGAAATCGTGCGCAAGGACCGCCTGCGCCCCGGCAAAATGCTGTTGGTGGATACCGCCAGGGGTGAGCTGGTGGACGACGAAAGCCTGAAAGCCGATTACGCCAGCCGCGAGCCTTACGGCGAATGGCTGGACCGCAACCTGGTCAACCTGGCCGATTTGAAGATTCCCAACGAGCGCGTACCCAGCCACGAGCATGACGAGCTGGTGCGGCTGCAGAAAGCATTCGGTTACCAGTACGAGGATGTTTCCACCATGATCCTGCCGATGGCAAAGAACGGCTCCGAGCCCGCCGGTGCCATGGGCAGCGATACCCCGCTGGCCGTTTTGAGCCACACCCATCCCCCGCTGTTTGAGTATTTTAAGCAGATGTTTGCCCAGGTCACCAACCCGCCCATCGACGCCCTGCGCGAGAAGATCGTGACCTCCACCACCGTATACGTTGGCGCACAGGGCAACCTGTTGGAAGAGGACGCCGAGAACTGCAAGGTGCTGAAAATCACCAACCCCATTTTGACCGAAACCGACCTGATGAAGATCAAGGCCATGAAGGTTCCCGGCTTTAAGGTGGAAACCATCTCCATCTGCTACTATAAGAACACCGACCTGGAAAAGGCCATTGACCGCCTGTTCGTTGATGTGGACCGCGCCTACCGCGATGGTGCCAACATCCTGATTTTGTCTGACCGCGAAATTGATGAGTACCATGTCGCCATCCCCAGCCTTCTGGCTGTGGGCGCAGTTTCCAAGTATCTGGTTCGTACCCGCAAGCGCACCGCCATGGCCCTGATCCTGGAAAGCGGTGAGCCCCGCAAGGTTCATGATTTTGCCACCCTGCTGGGCTACGGTGCCTGCGCCATCAACCCCTATCTGGCACAGGAGACCATCGGCGAGCTGATCAATGAGGGTCTGCTGGACAAAGATTACTATGCCGCCGTGAACGACTACAATAAAGCCGTTCTGGCCGGCATCGTCAAGATTGCTTCCAAGATGGGCATTTCCACCATCCAGTCCTACCAGGGCAGCCAGATTTTTGAAGCGCTGGGTCTGAGCAACGAGGTAGTGGATAAGTACTTTACCAACACCGTCAGCCGTGTGGGCGGCATTACCATCCGCGACATCCAGAACGACCTGGAAGCCCGCCACAAGCAGGCATTCGACCCTCTGGGCCTGGATATCAGCATGGAGCTGACCAGCCTGGGTGAGCACAAGCTCCGCAGCGGCAAGCTGGCCGAAGATCATCTGTACAACCCGCTGACCATCCACCTGCTGCAGCAGGCCTGCTGGACCGGCGATTACAACAAGTTCAAGGCTTATACCGATGCCGTGAACGCCGCGGGCGGCGATGCCATGCACCTGCGCAGCCTGCTGGACTTCAATTATCCTGACGCCGGTATCCCGCTGGACGAAGTGGAAAGCGTGGATTCCATCGTACACCGCTTCAAGACCGCTGCCATGAGCTATGGCGCCCTTTCTGAGGAAGCCCACGAGTGCATGGCCGTTGCCATGAACCGCATCGGCGGCAAGAGCAACACCGGCGAGGGCGGCGAAGCCGAAGACCGTTTTGGCACCGAGCGCAACAGCGCCATCAAGCAGGTGGCATCCTCCCGTTTTGGCGTGACCAGCAAGTATCTGGTTTCCGCCAGTGAGATTCAGATCAAGATGGCACAGGGCGCAAAGCCCGGCGAGGGCGGCCAGCTGCCCGGCGGCAAGGTTTACCCCTGGGTTGCCAAGACCCGCCACTCCACCACCGGCGTGGGCCTGATCTCTCCCCCGCCGCACCATGATATCTACTCCATTGAGGACCTGGCCCAGCTGATCTATGACCTGAAATGCTCCAACCGCAAGGCTGCCATCAACGTCAAGCTGGTCAGCGAAGCCGGTGTTGGCACCATTGCCGCCGGCGTTGCCAAGGCCGGCGCCGAAGTGATTTTGATTTCCGGTTTTGACGGCGGCACCGGCGCTGCACCGCGCAACTCCATCCACAATGCCGGCCTGCCGTGGGAGCTGGGCCTTGCCGAAGCACACCAGAGCCTGATCATGAACGGCCTGCGCTCCCGCGTGCGCATTGAAGCTGACAGCAAGCTGATGAGCGGCCGCGATGTGGCCATTGCCGCCATGCTGGGCGCTGAAGAGTTCGGCTTTGGCACCGGCCCGCTGGTTGCCATGGGCTGCGTGATGATGCGCGTGTGCAACCTGGATACCTGCCCCATGGGCATCTGCACCCAGAACCCCGAGCTGCGCAAGCGCTTTAAGGGCAAGCCGGAATACATCATCAACTTTATGCGCTTTATGGCCGAGGATCTGCGCGAATACATGGCCCGCCTGGGCGTGCATACCGTGGATGAACTGGTTGGCCGCACCGACCTGCTGAAAGTCAAGGATGCCCCGGCTGGTTCCCGCGCAAGCGAGATGGACCTGACTGCCCTGTTGAAAAACCCGCTGGTGGAAAACAGCAGCGTACACTTCAACGCCAAGGATGTTTACAACTTCGGCCTGGAAAAAACGCCGGATATGCGCGTGCTGATGAAGAAGTTCAAGAAGAGCTTTGACATGGCAGAGCCCAAGCCGATGACCGTTGAACTGGAAGTTGGCAACACCGACCGCGCGTTCGGCACGATTTTTGGCAGTGAGATCACCCGCAAGTTTGGCAACACCCTGCCGGAAGATACCTTCCATGTGATCTGCAACGGGTACGGCGGCCAGAGCTTTGGTGCCTTTATCCCCGCTGGCCTGACCTTGGAACTGGTTGGCGACTCCAACGACTATATGGGCAAGGGCCTTTCCGGCGGCAAGCTGATCGTTTACCCGCCCAAGGATGTCACCTATGACCGCAGCGAGAACATTGTCATTGGCAACGTTGCCCTGTACGGTGCAACCGCTGGTAAAGCGTTCATCAACGGCGTAGCTGGCGAGCGTTTCTGCGTGCGCAACTCCGGTGCTACCGCTGTTGTGGAGGGCGTCGGCGACCACGGCTGCGAATATATGACCGGCGGTACCGTGGTGGTGCTGGGCAAGACCGGCAAAAACTTTGCAGCCGGCATGAGCGGCGGCATCGCCTATGTGCTGGATGAGGACTGGGATTTCTACACCCGCGTCAACAAGGATATGGTCAGCCTGGAGCCGGTGGAACACAAGTATGATGTTTCGCTGCTGAAGGATTTGATCCGTGAACATGTGGAATCCACCGGCTCCCCCCGCGGCAAGGAAATCCTGGACAACTTTGGCGAGTATCTGCCCAAGTTCAAAAAGGTCCTGCCCCATGACTATGACAAGATGCTGCGCCTGATTGCCCAGATGGAAGAAAAAGGCGAGGACAGCGAGCAGGCACAGATCGAAGCGTTCTATGCAATGAAGAACGCTGCTAACAAATAAGGGAGGCGCAAACGATGGGAAAACCGACAGGATTTATGGAAATTGCCCGGCAGACCAGCACGGAGCTGCCGCCCGAAGAACGCATTCAGAACTTTAACGAATTTCACATCCCGCTGCCGCAGGATGAACAGCAGGCGCAGGGTGCCCGCTGCATGGATTGCGGCGTACCGTTCTGCCAGGCTGGCATGATGATTGGCGGCATGGCAAGCGGCTGCCCGCTGAACAACCTGATTCCCGAATGGAACGACCTGGTCTACCAGGGCAAGTGGGATCTGGCTGTACATCGCCTGCGCGCCACCAACCGCTTCCCGGAGTTTACCAGCCGGGTATGCCCCGCTCTGTGCGAAGCTGCCTGCACCTGCGGCTACACCACCGGCAGCCCTGTTACCGTGAAGGAGAACGAGCACGCCATTGTAGAATATGGCTATGAATCCGGCCTGCTGACCGCCTGCCCGCCCCCGACCCGCACCGGCAAAACCGTTGCCGTGGTAGGCGCCGGTCCTGCCGGCCTTGCGGTTGCCGATTACCTGAACAAACGCGGCCACAAAGTGACCGTATACGAGCGTGAGGACCGCGTGGGCGGCCTGCTGATGTACGGCATCCCCAACATGAAGCTGGAAAAGCAGGTCATTGACCGCCGCGTGAACATTATGAAGGCCGAGGGCATTGACTTTGTAACCTGCGCCGATGTTGGCGGCAGCACCCCTGCCCAGGATGTGCTGGATGCACACGATGCCGTTGTGCTGGCCTGCGGTGCCAAGCAGGCGCGTGACATCAACGCCCCGGGGCGCGATGCACAGGGGATCTACTTTGCCGTGGATTACCTGACCAGCGTGACCCGCAGCCTGCTGGATTCCGGCTTTTCCGATGGCAAGGCCGTGAGTGCCAAGGACAAAAAGGTGTTGGTCATCGGCGGCGGCGATACCGGCAACGACTGTGTCGGCACCGCCATCCGCCAGGGCTGCGCAAGCGTGACCCAGCTGGAAATGATGCCCTGCCCGCCCACAGAACGCACCGCCGCCAACGCCTGGCCCGAATGGCCCAAGGTGCTGAAAACCGATTACGGCCAGCAGGAAGCCATTGCCGTGTTTGGCAGCGACCCGCGCATTTACCAGACCACGGTCAAAGAGTTCTATAAGGACGAAGCCGGTCAGGTTTGCGGTGCGCTGATTGCCAAGCTGGAAAGCAAAGTGGTGGATGAAGCCACCGGCCGCCGCGCCATGGTGCCCACCGGCGAAGAATTTGCCATCGAGTGCGACCTGGTGCTGATTGCCGCCGGTTTTACCGGCTGCCAGCCCTATGTGGCCGAAGCGTTTGGCGTTGACCTGACCAAGCGCGGCACCGTTGCCGATACTAAGTACGCCACCAACGTGCCCCATGTATTTACCTGCGGCGATATGCGCCGCGGCCAGAGCCTTGTTGTTTGGGCCCTGCGCGAAGGCCGCGATGCCGCCGCCGAGGTGGATAAGAGCCTGATGGGCTACACCAACCTGTAACAAGCCATTTTCTTAAGGCAACACCGCACAATTCCCGCCTTGCGGCTTAAGCACCGCTCCGGCAGCTGCGGCACGGCATCTGCGTTGCCAGAGGATGAGCCCCGCGCACATGGCCGCTGTGGAGATGATGAACGGCACCAGCGTTTGGGTACCCAAAAAGCTGCCCAGCAGGCCGTTAATGCCATTATAGTTCCAGGGGTTCATAACGGCATAGATAAAGCAGAACGAAGAAAACACAAGGCCAACCAACGTCAGCAGCAGGCCACATAACAGTTTGGGTTCCATAGCTTTCCCTACTCTTCATAATACATTTTATTTCCTGTCCTTGCAACCATCAATGTCTCGCTTACCGAGCCGCTGATGGTTGATCTCACAGCATTTTATCCAGCAGCGGCCAAAGCGCCTGGGTGTTGGCGTTGAACTGGGGGTAAAAATCATCCTGGATGGAATAATCAAAATACAGGGCGCGTGCAATGCGGCGGGCGGCGGGCAGGTAGCGCGGGTTTTCGCGTCCGCCTGCCTGCTGCAGCTTATCCGAAAGCTGGGTACACACCACAGCCCACCGGGCGTCAATCCCGGCGCGGGCGGTGATGGCGGCATCGTCCAGGTAATTTTGCAGGGTGCGCTGTTCCTGCGCGGATACGCGGGCACCGCACAATGGCAGCTGCACGTAATATTCCATGGCGGCTGTTGCCGGGTCAATGGCCTGGCCCAGCGGGTAAAGAGCGCAGGCCAGCGGGCGGGCGGCGTGGATGGTGCAGGCATCGGCCTCAAAAAAGGGGCAGTTGCCTGTGCGGGCATTGGGGCGCAGCACCACGGCAGGCAAAAGGGTCTGCGGGGCAAACTCCTGCTTGCAAAAGGCATCCGCCGTCAAGCGCGGGGGCAGGCCCAGGCGGCGGGCAATGCGGTACAGGTCATAACCGGAAAGCACCAGGTCCCGCCGGTTACGGCAGCAGTCCCCGCAGCCTGCACAGACAAAGTCAAATGGCTCCCCTGCCGCCAGCCGCGGGCACTTGGCCAGCGCAGCGGCAGATTCGGCACGGCCCGGTTCTGTCACAGGCACACCTCCAGTGGGGTCTGCTCGCCATCCGCCATGGCGCGCACAGCCTTAAAGGCGCTTTCCACCATGCTGGCCACGTTCACATCGGTATAAAACGCGGTGTGCGGGGTAAAGATCACATTCGGGAAGCTGCGCAGCATGGCAAGTTCGCGGTTCTGCAACGCATCGCCCATGTGGTTAAAGTAGAACAGGCCATTCTCATTTTCCACAACATCCAGGCCGGCTGCGCCGATCTTGCCGCTTTCCAGCCCATTTACCAGCGCTTCCGGATCAATCAGGGTGCCGCGGGCGGTGTTGATCAGCACAACGCCGTTTTTCATCTTGGCAATAGCGTCGGCATCGATCATATGGCGGTTGGCGGCGGTGGCGTTGGTGTGCAGGGTGATGATATCACAGCTCTTGTACAGGGTATCCAGGTCCACATACTCCGCATACTGGCGTGCTTCATCGTTGGGGTACAGGTCGTAAGCCAGCAGCTTGCAGCCAAAGCCGCTCAAGTGGCGCAGCACAGTGCGGCCAATGTTGCCGGTGCCGATCACCCCCACCGTCATACGGGTGATGTCGCGGCCCATCTTGCCGCTTAAGGAATAATCCTGGGCATCGGCACGGCGCAGAATCTGGCCCACTTTGCGGTTGCACATCAGCATCAGCATAATGGCATAATCGGCCACACCTGCCGGCGGATACCAGGAATGGGAGATGCGCATGCCAAGCTCCTTGGCTTTCTGCTGCGGGATATGGTCATAGCCAATGCTGCGGCAGGGCAGGAATTTGACCCCCATCGCGGCCCAGGCTTCCAGATATTCCGGTGCAATCAGGCAGGGGTTGGTGCTGACGGCATCGCAGCCTTTGGCAAGTTCCAGGTTATCCGGCGTGGGGACCTCTGCGGTATAGGCATAATCAATGCCGTACTGTTTGCTGTATGGCTCACAATAGGCTTGCTCGTCGAAAGGACGGAGGGCATAAAACATGATCTTCATGGTACAACCTCCTTAATAATAGGGTTACAAAAACGGCTTCTTAATGGGGCTGCTCAAATCACAGGGTAAAATCCAGGGTCTCCCCCAGCCAGCCCATGCACAGGGGCAGCCAGGCATTGTTATGCTTGTTAGGGGTGTTGACCTCGTTGGTGCAGGTGCTGGAGCCATGGCCGCCATGGGTGAACAGGTGCAGCTCAAACGGCACGTTGTTCTCTTTCAGGGCGCCTGCCAGCAGCAGGCTGTTTTCCACGGGCACAGCCTGATCTTCCACGGTGTGCCAGATGAAGAAAGGCGGCACATCGGGGCGCACCTGGTTTTCCAGGCTCATGGTCTGCAGCAGGGCTTCATCCGCGCCGCACAGGTTCTCAAAAGAGCCGCGGTGGGCGAACTTGCCGCTGGTGATAACGGGGTACCCCAGCACCACCGCATTGGGGCGGGCTTCGGTTCCGGTAATACCAAGGGCCTGCTGCACGGGAGCTGCATCCCACAGCAGGGCGGTGGAAGCCGCCAGGTGGGCACCGGCAGAAAAGCCGACGATGGTGATCTTATCCGCTGCAATGCGCAGGTCCGCCGCATTCCGGCGCAGGTACAGGATGGCGGACGCGGCTTCGGTCAGCGGCTGCCACAGCAGCGGGGCGTGGTCGGTGGAATAAATCAGGGTGAACACATGGTAGCCGGCCTGCAAAAACTGGACGGCAACAGGGTCCGCTTCGCGCGGGGAGCAGTAGCGGTAGCCGCCGCCGGGCAGGATCAGCACTGCCGGGCGGGTGTTGTAGCTGGGCATTTCGGTGGTTTCGTCACGCAGGTAGCCGGTCAGCATGGCACCGGTGGCAAGTTTATGTTCTACAAATTTCATAACATCAGGCTCCTAATGATAAATATGAAGATACAGTTATTAGGATAGCGCAAAAAATGTGCTTTGAAAAGCCTTTTTCTGTATTTTACATACAGTTTTTTAACTTTTTGTAAAAAGGGCAATCAGGACTTGCACTTTGCAGGTAAGAGTGCTAATATATGCTTAGCACTTAAAGCACGCGAGTGCTAAACCATAAAATATATAAAAGTGAGGTCATTGTAACTATGGCAATGCATCAGTTTAAGGCCGAGAGCAAAAAGCTGCTTGACCTGATGATCAATTCTATTTATACCAACCGCGAGATCTTCCTGCGCGAGCTGATCTCCAACGCATCGGATGCCTGCGACAAGCTGTATTTCAAGAGCCTGACGGACACTTCCATCAACGTAAAAAAAGAAGACCTGCACATTCATATTGCAGCCGATAAAGAGAACCGCACCCTGACCATCAGCGATAACGGCATTGGCATGACTAAGGATGAGCTGGAAAAGAACCTTGGCACCATTGCCCGCTCCGGCAGCCAGGATTTTAAGGCAAGCAATCAGAACGAGAATATTGACATCATCGGTCAGTTCGGCGTTGGCTTCTACTCCGCTTTCATGGTTGCCAGCAAGGTGACCGTTGTTTCCCGCGCGGAGGGCAGCGAGGAAGCCTGGCAGTGGTCGTCCTCCGGCGTGGAGGGCTACACCCTGACCGAAGCCGAAAAGCCGGAAGTTGGCACCGAGATCACCCTGGTGCTGAAAGAGGACACCGAAACCGACAAATACAGCGAATATCTGGACGAGTACACCATCTCCGGCCTGGTCAAGAAGTACAGCGATTACATCCGCTACCCTATTACCATGTACCGCGAGAAGAGCCGCCAGAAGCCGAAGCCGGAGGACGCCGGTGACGACTATAAGCCGGAGTACGAAACCTACACCGAGCTGGAAACCCTGAACAGCATGGTGCCCATCTGGAAGCGCGACAAAAAAGATGTAAAGCCGGAAGAATACAACGAGTTCTACAAGAGCAAGTTCATGGATTATTCCGACCCGCTGCGCGTGATTACCAGCCGCACCGAGGGCACCGCAACCTACACCGCCCTGCTGTTTGTGCCCGGCCAGACGCCGTATGATTACTACACCAAGGAGTACGAGAAGGGTCTGGCCCTGTATGCTTCCGGCGTTATGATCATGGAAAAGTGTGCTGACCTGCTGCCGGATTACTTCAGCTTTATCAAGGGCGTTGTGGACAGCGAGGACCTGAGCCTGAACATCAGCCGTGAAACGCTGCAGAAGGACGGCCAGGTAAAGCTGATCCGCAACAGCCTGGAAAAGAAGATCAAGAACGAACTGCACGCCATGCTGGTGAACGACCGCGAAAAGTACGAAACCTTCTGGAAAGCATTTGGCCGCCAGATCAAGTTTGGTGTTTACGGCGATTACGGCATGCACAAAGACCTGCTTTCCGACCTGCTGATGTTCTACTCTGCCAAGGAGCAGAAGCTCATCACGCTGGATGAATACATTGAAAAGATGCCGGAAGGCCAGAAGGCCATTTACTTTGCCGCTGGTGACGAGGCGGCCCGCCTGGGCAAACTGCCCAACGCACAGCTGGTGCTGAGCAAGGGCTATGACCTGCTGCTGTGCAGCGAGGATGTGGATGAATTCTGCCTGCAGATCATGCACGACTACAAGGAAAAGGAATTCAAAAACATCAACTCCGGCGATCTGGGCCTGGAAACCGAGGATGAAAAGAAGGCTGCCGAGGAGACCGCAACCGAAAACAAGGACCTGTTTGAGGAGATTAAGAAGGCCCTGAACGGCAAGATCAAAGATGTGAAGGTCAACCCGACTTTGCAGGATCACCCGGTATCGCTTTCCAGCGAGGGCGGTATTTCCATGGAGATGGAAAAGATCCTGCGCAAGATGCCTGCCGGCGGTGAGGGCATGGAGAGCACCAAGGTACTGGAGCTGAACCCCAACCACGCCGTGTTCGGTGCGTTGAAAGCCGCTCATGAGGCCGGTGACACCGACAAGATCAATAAGTACGCCGAGCTGCTGTACGACCAGGCCCTGCTGATTGAGGGCCTGCCGCTGGAAGACCCCGTTGCCTACGCACAGCTGGTCTGCGACCTGATGAAGTAATGGCAGCCAGGCTTTACGCCAGACAATTTAACATAGCATAACAATCCCCCGCCGGGCGGTGCTGCAAAGTGCTTTGCCCGGCGGGGGATTTGTTTTTTGGGGCAATACCGCATAATTCTAAGTGCCGATACGGCGAGCGAGGTGCGGCAGATGCTAAGCCAAAAGCGCAGATAATACTTTATTTTTCGTTTTCGTCTTTGGCCAGTGGCAGCTGCATCATCACTTTTGCACCGTGGGGGTCCCGGTTGACAAACTGCACGCTGCCGCCGTGGGCGTTTATGATTTGCTCCACCACATGCAGGCCCAGAATATGCGGGGCGTTCTCCCCTTCCGGTTCGCCGTTCAGCACGGCCAGCACGCTTTGCGGGTAGCCGGTGCCGTCATCCTGTATGGTCAGGTGCAGCGTTGTTTCGTCGGCATCCGCGTGGAAAGCCAGCGTGATCGGCCCCGCATTATGGCGCACGGCGTTTTGCAGCACATTTTCCAGCGCACGGGTCAGCAGAGCGGCATCAGCGTGCAGGATGGCGGTTTCTACTGCCGGGGTAATGCTGCAATCCAGTGTGCAGCGGGCGGCCAGGGGGTTCTCACAAAAAGCCGCCACCACCCGGCGCAAAAACGGCCCCGCCTGGGTGGACCGGCGGCGCAGGGGCTGGGCGCCGTATTGCAGCTTGCTGGTCAGGTTCAGGTCCTCAATCAGGCTGCGGATTTTTTCGCACTGGGTGCAGATGCCGCCCGCTTTCTGTCTGGCTGCTGCGGGCAGGGTGGCATCCCGCTGCAGCTGTTCCGCCCAGCCCAGGATCAGTGCCAGCGGAGTGCGGATATCATGGCTGACCCCGGCGATCCACTCGGTTCGGGCGGTATCCCGCCGGGCAATGATCTCATTGCGGCGGCGCAGCTGCTCGCTGGTTTCGTTCAGCTTTTGGGCAAGCTCCCCCGCAAAGCCGGCGGCAGGCAGGCTGACCGTACCGCCCTGCGCCAAGGTATCCAGCCCGGCTGTTACGGTTTGCAGGCTTTTGTTCCCGCGCCAGCTGAAGAACAGGCAACACCCCAACACCACCAGCAGGAGCTCCACCATGGTGGGCTGAATACTTTTGCCCAGCATCATTATCATTTTTTGGTTCATGTTGATGTTATACTTCCAGCAGGTTCCAACCGGTTCCGCCACAACAAACAGCCCGTAATCCGCCGCCCAGCACTGCACGGGGTAATCGGCCAGGTACCAGTGGGAGAACACGGCAACTTCCGATGCCGTGTACCGGTGATTCAGCTTTTGCGGCAGGTCTTGCTGCCAGATGACATTGCCATTATCGTCCAGCACCATGGCCCAGGCATAGCCCTGCATCCATTCCGCCGGGGTATGTTCCCGATTCCATTGCAGGCCGGTTTCGGTTTGTTTTAGGGCATCAGCCAAGGCGCCGACCCGGTAGCCTGTTGCATCCACCGCGTTGGACTTGAACCCCACATAAAAAATCTGCCCCACCAGCAAACCGCCCACCAGCAGCACAATAGCGGCTGTGGCCAGCACATAGCGGCGGATCAGGGCTGCAAAAGTTTTCATTGTGCGTTCTCCTCTGCCAATTTATAGCCGATGCCCCGCACCGTTAAAAGGTACTGCGGCTTGCTGGGGTTGGGTTCCAGCTTTTCCCGCAGGTGGCGGATGTGAACATTCAGGCTGTTCTCGTACCCATAATAGTCTGCCCCCCCACACGGCTTCGCACACCGCGTCATAAGTAACGATATGGCCGCGGTTTTCGGCCAGCTTTTGCAGCAGAGCGCGCTCGGTGGCCGTCAGGGGCTGGGCGGTGCCATCCGGCAGGCGGACCAAAGCATCGGCCAGATACACCGTGCGCTGGCCCAGCTGGAGCGTTTTTGCGGCAGTCCGCTGCAGTTCGCCCCGATAGCAGCGCTGCAAAATGCGCTGGATGCGCAGCAAAAGCTCCTGCGTTAAAAACGGCTTGGTCAGGTAGTCGTCCGCGCCCAGGCCCAGACCAAACAGCCGGTCGGCGTCAGCATCGCGGGCAGAAAGAAAAAGCGCCGGGATATCCGCCATGCTGTGCAGCGTGCGGAACAGGGTAAAGCCGTCCCCATCCGGCAGGTTGATGTCCAAAATCATCAGGTCCGGGCGGTTGGCGGCAAATGCCGCTTGGGCCGCTGCGCAGCCGGTGCAGGCGGTCAGCTGGTTGTAGCCGGTGCTGCGCAGCGCCGTGGTAACAAGGTTCAGCAGATCCTGGTTGTCATCCACAATCAAAATTTTAGCATCATAAATGGTTTGCATGGGTGCGCCCCCCTTTGTGCTTTTAGGCAATACCGCATAATTCCAAGTGCCAATACGGTGAGCGAGGTACGGCAGATGCTAAGCCAAAAGCGCAGATAATACTTTGTGTATTATCGAGCATTTTGGCAACGCAGATGCTGGTTCACAATCTGGACCTGCATGTTCCACAGGGGTGTGTGTATGGTTTTATTGGGCCAAATGGCGCGGGTAAATCTACCAGCATGAAAATGCTGCTGGGGCTGGTTCACCCCACGGCGGGCAGCGTGGCTCTGCTGGGCCGCACATTGACGGAGCGTACCCGGCTGGAGCTGCTGCGCCAGACCGGCAGTTTGATTGAGTCGCCATCCGGCTACCTGCACCTTACTGCGCAGGAAAACCTTGAAATTGTAGCCGACCTGAAAGGCGTGCCCTACAAAGACATCGACCGCGTTCTGGAAATTGTACACCTGCAGGCAGACCGAAAGCGCAAGGTGGGGCAGTATTCCCTTGGCATGAAACAGCGCCTGGGCATTGCCATGGCTCTGCTGGGCAGCCCCAGGCTGCTGATCCTGGATGAACCCACCAACGGTCTTGACCCGGCTGGCATCCAGGAAATGCGTGCATTGATCCACGATATGCCAGATGCCTGCGGTGCCACGGTGCTGATTTCCAGCCATTTGCTGGGCGAGATGGAGCAGATTGTGAGCCAGGTGGGCATCATCAACCACGGCCAGCTGCTGTTTGAAGGCCCGCTGACGGAATTGCAGCGCCACAGCCGCGGCAATGTTGTTCTGCGCCTGCTGGCTCCGGACCGCGGGGCCGCCGTGCTGCGCCGCTACGGCCTGACCCCGCAGCCTGCGGACAACGGCTGCCTGCTGCCCACCATGGAGGATGCCCGCCTGGCCGCGCTGGTGCAGGATCTTGCCGCCGAGGGGGCCGGGGTGGTTGGCGTGGAGCGGCAGACCAAGAATCTGGAAGAAATTTTCCTGAGCCTGACCAACACGCAAACCGGCAAGGAGGTGGGCTGACATGTACACAAGCATCCGCGCCGAGCTGCAAAAGGCCCGCCGCCGGCATGATCTGATTGTCTGCCTGCTGGTGCCGGTCATGGCGCTGCTTTGGTGCCAGTCCGCTGCGCCGACCGGTGCTGACGAGCTGGCATCCGCTTATAGTGCCCTGTTTTACAGCCTGCCCATCATCAATACCATTTTAATGCCGTTGGCCATGGCGATTCTGGCAAGCAGGCTTTGGGATGTGGAAGTCAAAGGCTGTACGCCCAAACTGCTGTATACCCTGCAAAGCCGCCGCAGCCTGTTTGCCGCAAAGGCAGCGCTGGGGCTGGCAGAGATCTTTTTGATCGTCACGCTGGAAGCTGCGGGCGCCCCGCTGATCGGGCACTTGCAGCATTACACGCAGCCCTACCCCGCCGCAGGCCAGGCTGCCTATCTCTGGGGCTGCACCTTTGCCGTGGACTGCATGATTTTTTTCTCTGAGCTGCTTTTGACAGTGCTGCTGGCCAATCCCCTGCCCGCTTTGTGTGTGGGCATTCTTGGCACGCTGCTGGGACTGTTCAGTGCCTTTATGCCGGCATGGGTCGGCTATTTTGTGCCGTGGGGGTATTTTATCCCTCTGAACACCTACCGGATTGCAGACTGGGACCAGGCCAGCAAAGTAGTCACCTACATGATTGTGCCGTTCCAGTGGCCGCTGCTGGTTGCCACGGTGGTTTTGGCCGGTATTTTGTTTTTTGCCGCGTGGTATGCCATGCGGAACAAGGAGGTGTGACCCATGCTGCTGCGTTGTATCCGTGCAGAAAACCGCAAACTGCACGCTTCGCCCATCTGGTTTATGTTTTTTATTCTGCCCATCATTTCCGCCGGGTACGGAACCTTCAATTACCTGCAAAACCTTGAAATTTTGCGGGACGGTTGGTACAGTCTGTGGACCCAGCACACACTATTTTACTCGCTGTTTTTCTTCCCCTGCATGGTAGCGGTATACGCGGCGTACCTGTGGCGGCTGGAGCACATAGGCCACAACTGGAACCTGATTATGGCGGAGCCGGTGCCGCCCTTTTACCTGTTCCTTGCCAAGTTGCTTGTGGTGACAAAGCTGGTACTGCTGACTCAGGCATTTGTGTTTGTATTGTACTGGTTCTGCGGCCGGGTGTTCGCCGGATTCACAGCGCCCCCGCCGGCCATTACCATCTTTTACCTGGTGCGCAGTGTACTGGGCGGGCTGGCCGTGGTGGCGGCGCAGCTGCTATTTTCCATGGTGATCCGCAGCTTTGCCTTGCCGGTGTTTTTGGGGCTGGCCGGGGGTGTTTCCGGCATGCTGCTGGCCAGCCGGGGCTACTGGTACGTCTGGCCCTATTGCCTGATGCAGCGCGGCATGAACGCTAACCAGAGCAGTGATATGCTGGCGGACAGCTACCTAGGCTTCGCTTTGGCCTGTGTTGGCTGGCTGGCGCTGATTTTGCTTGCGGTCCAGCTGCTGTTGAGCCACCAGGATGTAAAGGTCCGGTAAAGGCTGCACCGGCTTTGCCGCGCATTTTGACCGCTTTTGTAAAATTGCCTCAAAAAAAGCGGACATTTTTGGGGGTTAATGGGTTTTATTTGTCGGGCAGGTATGATATAATAAGTCAGGTTTGCGGCCAGCTTTGCCGCATTGCCGGTTTGAACGTATTTCCCGAACGTGTGCCTGCCCCGCGCATGGCACCGTTTGACCAAGGTGTATCTGAAAAGTCGAAAATATCGTCTATTTCTACAAACACAGCGAGATTTTGCGTTAAAAAGCCTTGGAATCCATAAAGGATTCCGGCGGCTCTTTGCCTTACATTCTGCTTGTTTTTGCGAAATATCCGTCATTTTCTTTGTTTTCAGATACACCATAAGGAAAGGATGGCTGTTGATGAGACATTTGATTGATCCCCTTGACTTTACAAAGGAAGAAACCCAAAAGCTGCTGGACCTTGCGGACCGCATCCATGATGACCCCGAAGCATACCAGGATGTAGCTGACCACAAGCGCCTGGCCACACTGTTCTATGAGCCTTCCACCCGCACCCGCCTTTCGTTTGAATCGGCGATGCTGCGTTTGGGCGGCAAGGTGTTGGGTTTCCCGGATGCCGGTGTTTCCAGTGCTTCCAAGGGTGAAACCGTTGCGGATACCATCCGCATTATCAGCTGCTATGCGGATATTGCCGCCATGCGCCACCCCAAAGAGGGGGCCCCGCTGCGCGCTTCCCTTTACAGCAAGATCCCGGTGATCAATGCCGGTGACGGCGGCCACAGCCACCCCACCCAGACCCTGTTGGACATGATGACCATCCGCCGCCGCAAGGGCCGTTTGGACAACCTGACCATTGGTTTCTGCGGCGACCTGAAGTTTGGCCGCACGGTACATTCCCTCATCAAGAGCCTGGCCCGCTATGACAACGTAAAGTTTGTCCTGATCAGCCCCGAAGAACTGCGCGTACCGGATTACATCATCAATGAAGTACTGGAGCCCCGCGGCATCCCCTACATTGAGACCCGCAATCTGGAAGGTGCTCTGCCGGACCTCGATATTTTGTACATGACCCGTGTGCAGCGCGAGCGCTTTTTCAATGAGGAAGATTACATCCGCCTGCGTGACAGCTACATCCTGACCGCCGAAAAGCTGAACCTTGCCCCGGCGGATATGGCGGTGCTGCATCCCCTGCCGCGTGTGAACGAAATTACGCTGGATGTGGACGATGACCCGCGCGCCGCCTACTTTGAGCAGGCACAGAACGGCGTGTATGTGCGCATGGCTTTGATTATGACGCTGCTGGGGCTGAAAGACCCCAAAACCGGGGAGGTTGCTTTTGAATGCTGAATATTGATGAAATCATGAACGGCGTGGTCATTGACCACATTACCGCCGGGACCGGGCTTTCGCTGTATCACCTGCTGGAGCTGGAAAAGCTGAGCGAAGCCAGCGTGGCCCTGCTGCAGAACGTGCGCAGCCAGAAAAGCGGCAAAAAGGATATTATTAAAATCGAGGGCGATATTTCCGGCTTGAATTTTGATGTGCTGGGTTATGTGGACCCGCAGATCAGCCTGACCTTTATTGAGAACGGTCATGTGGCCCGCAAGGTGCGCCCGGACCAGCCCAAGCGCCTGGTGAACGTGATCAAGTGCACCAACCCCCGCTGCATTACCTCCCTGGAGACCGGCTGCGACCACATCTTTGCCCTGACCCCCAGCGGACGCTACCGCTGCGTTTACTGTGAGCAGGAGTTCAAGGTACGCCCGTAAGGCAGTGCCGCATTTTCCTGTTCTGTTCCCATAATAAGTTCAGACCCGGCATGATGGAACGGATTTTGCTGTTCCCCTGCCGGGTCTGTTTTTTCTTGCTGTTTTGCGCGTGTTTCCTTGCCGCAATTTCCTGCTTGTGGTACGATGTGCACAAAGAACCCTTGTTAATGGGAGGTAATTTTATGAATTGGGGAATTTTAGCTACCGGCACCATTGCCAACAAATTTGCCACAACAGTCAATGCGATGGCTGCCGAGGGCGAGCGGCTTGCCGCAGTCGGCTCCCGCCGGGCCGAAAGTGCCAAAGCCTTTGCGGCGCAGTACAACATCCCGCACTGGTACGCCAGCTATGAAGAGCTTGCCGCCGATCCCGCCGTAGATGCCATCTACATTGCTACGCCGAACGCCCTGCATTACGAAAACTGCAAGCTCTGCCTGGAGCACGGCAAGCATGTTCTGTGCGAAAAGCCGTTCACCATCAATGCAGAGCAGGCCAAAGAGCTGTATGCCCTGGCGGAAAAAAAGCAGCTTTTTATCATGGAAGCATTCTGGATTCGCTTTTTGCCGCTGTATGCCAAATTGCAGCAGATGCTGGCGGATGGGGTGATCGGTACGCTGCAAACCATCACCTGCCAATACGGTTTTACCACTGAAGGCGCCCGCCGCGAGCGCAAATTCAACTCTGCTTTGGGCGGTGGCGCTTTGCTGGATATTGGCATTTATAACCTTGGCTTTTTGCAGATGGTCACCGGCCAGCAGCCCCAGAACGTGCAGACAGAAGAGCTGCGCCTGACAGAATACGGCACCGATGAATACAGCAAACTGCGGCTTGCCTACCCCAGCGGCTGCACGGCGGAATCGGTGCAAACCATCGGCCAGCGCCTTACCCGCATGGCCTGCATTGTGGGCACCAAGGGCCGCATTACCCTGCCGGACTTCCAGTACGCCGAACATATGACGCTGGAACTGGACGGCCAGCCACCGCAGGAACTGGATTTTCCCTTTGATGTGAACGGTTTTGAATACCAGATTCGGGAAGTAAGCCGTTGTGCTGCCACTGGCAGGCACCACAGCAGCATTTATACCCCGCAGCAAAGCATTGCCCTGACCCAACTGATGTATGATATCCGCATGGCCTGGGGCATGAAATTTGAGGGCGAGGAATAAGCAGCTTTTGGTAAAGCTTTGTCCCCTTTTTTATATTTTCCACACAGACAAAAACAGCCCCAGGCGGCACCTTTTATGGGTACTGCCCGGGGCTGTTGCTTTTCAGAACCGGGCATACAAAAAGCCCGTATTGGAATAAAAGCTTGCCATCAGCAAAAAGGCAAAAATGGCAAATTCGTACACAGCCCAGCGCACCGGGCGCGGCGCGGCGTTGACCCAGGCGCGCAGGTGCAGGCCGCATTCATGTAGCACATCCACCAGCACCAGCAACGCAATGCCCAACAACAGCAAGAGCAGTTCCAGCTTGCTGGTCAGGCCTAGCAGCCAGTACTGGGCAAACACCTCGTGCCCGGGGTTATGCAGGATACCGGCAAAGTATGCCGCCGCATTGCCCAAACTGCTGGTGCGGAAGATGGTAAAGGTTGTAACAAAGATGGCAAATGTCAGCGGCACGCCCACGATGCGCAGCGGCAGAGATTTGCGCTTGCGCAGCGGAGCGGGCATGTGGTCCTCCACCACCTGGCACAGGCCGTGCAGCCCACCCCAGACAAGGAAGGTCCAGTTGGCGCCGTGCCACAGCCCGCTGACCAAAAAGGTCAGCAGCAGGTTGGCATCCCGCCGGGCAATGCCCTTGCGGTTGCCGCCCAGTGGGATATACACATAATCCCGGAACCACTGCGAAAGGCTGATATGCCACCGTGCCCACAGCTCCTTGACGCTGGCAGAAAAAAACGGCTGGCGGAAGTTTTCCGGCAGGTGCAGGCCCAGGATCTCGCCCATGCCCAGCACAATATCCGTGTAGCCGGAAAAATCGGCATACAGCTGGAACGAATACATAACCGTGGCAAAAATCAGCTGACTGCGGTCAAAGGACGCCGGGTCCGCAAAGGCGGCGCTGACCACAATGGCCGCACGGTCCGCAATGGCAAACTTTTTGAAATACCCCCACGCACTGCGCTGCAAACCGCTGACCAAACGCTGGGTTTCAAACGTTTTGGGGGCGGCTTCCAGCTGGGGCATCAGGGTATTATAGCGGTTGAACGGCCCCTGGGTGAGCGAGAGGAAAAAGCCCGCATAGCACCACAGCCGTGCATAGCTGGGCGTGGGTGCTGTACGGCCATGCCACACATCCAGCAGGTAGCCCGCCAGCTGCAAGCTGTAATACGCAAGGCCAAAGGGCTTATACAAATCCCGCAGGCCCGGCACCAGCATGCCGCTGTATTTGAGCACCAGCAGCGGCAGCAGGGCTGCGGCCAGCCCCAGTGCCAGCCACCCGCGGCGGCTGGGCTGCTCTGGCTGCGCATGCTGCGCGGCCTGCCACACCACTGCCGTGGCAAGGGCTACCGCAAAAAACGCGCCGATATCAATGGAAAGGCAGAACACTGCGTTGGCTGCCAGAACCAGCTTCCAGCGGGAAGGCTGGGGCACGCGGTACCACAGGCAGACAAACAGCGCCATAAACGGCAAAAAGCCAAGGGATGTAACAGAAAACATCAGTTGCCCTCCCCCTGCTGCACGGTGCTGTCCGGTGATGTGGCCAATTTTTCGGCAACCGTATCATAGAACAGGCTGCTTACATCCTCGCCCGCAGCACTGCGGGCGGCCACCGTGGCGAACGCCTTGCTGAACGTTTCTGCCCCCTGCCCGTTCAGGTGGTGCATATCTGAAAAATCGTCAAAGCCAATGGGCAGCAGGTCGGTATCCTTAAAGAGCGAAAAATCCCAATACTGGGTGCCGTTGGCCGCGGCAAAGCTGCGCATGGCATCCACATAGGCCTGGTAGTTCTGGGTATCCTGCACATAGGCGCTGGGCAGCGGGGCGGTGACCAGCACCAGGCGGATGTTCTGCTTTTTGCAGAATTCGGCAATGCGGGTCAGGTTCGCCCGGCCAAACGGTGAGATTGGCGCGCTGGCATCCACGTGCATCAGGGTGCCAAACCCCCAGATGCTGGTACCCTCGGTATAGACAAAACCGCGGTCCCGGTAGGCTTCGCCCTCGTCCGGGTAGGTGACCCAGTCATAGTTCCCCGCGTTATAGCCGCCGGTCAGCTTGCCGCGCCAAAGGGCCGGCAGCTCACCAGGGTCAGCAATAGCATGGCGCGCCGGGAACACCAGATCCGCAAACGCCGCGGCACCGCCCATCTCCCACAGATACTGGTAACGGTAGGGCGAGGACGCGCGCATGTAATCGGTGATCAGGTAGCAGGCCAGCGGAACATTGCTGGATTTTTGCTGATTATAGCCGGTATAGAAGGTTTCCAGATAGACGGTTTTCAGCGGGCTGTTGGCGGCGGCTTCCCGAATAAGCCAATAGGAGCCATCCGGCTGCTGCTGGCTGGTGCCAAGGTTAAAGCTGTGGCTGCCCAGAATGGGGTCAATGGTATCCGGGTCAAAGCTGCGGTAGCTGTGGGAGGAACCCACAAACACAGTATCCACCGCATCCGCTTGGGCGTAATACTCCCCCAGCGTCACACGGGAATAGGCGTGCAGGTCATCCACCAGCAAAAAGTTCAGCAGCAGGCAGAGCGCCGCCGTGATGGCCGCAAACAACACAAACAGGCCCGCCTTGTGCAGCGGGCCGGGAATGCGGCTGGGTTTTGGGGTTGTATGGGGCATGTAGCTTCCTTTACGTTTGCCATCTGCCGCGCGGTATGCGCCGCGGCTCAGGTTTCAATTTTTATATGGGGGCAGCGGGGATTGTAAGCGGCAAGTTCCAGGCGCCAGGTGGTGTTGCCATCGGCATCCTCGGCCGTTTTTTCAAAGCCGTACCCAGCATAAAATTCCCGCACCATAGCGTTTTTGGCGGTGGGGTAATAATAGCCCTCCAGCGCAGTATACCCTGCAGCGGCAGCTTTGGCGGCAAGGGTGTCCATCATGGCGTCTTCCATGCCGCGCTTGAGCACACGGCAGCTCATCAGCCACAGGCGCAGGCAGAGCGTTTGGCCCTGGGCCTGCCCTGCCACAACGGTAACAACGCCGTTATCCGCAAATTTATCCACCAGCTTGCCGTACAGGGTGATCCAGTCCGGCTTTTCTGCCATGGAACGGATGTCATCCTCAGTGCAGCGCAGAGTGGTCAGGTTGAACTGGTTGCTCTTGTTGGTCAGCTGAGCAATGCGCTGCATATACACCGCCTCAAAGGGGCGGATGGTCGCCGTCATTTCCAGGCTGTCCAGATACTGGCCGTAATCGGCAAAAGCTGCCTGGGCCTGGGCGGCCTGGGCGCGGGCATGGTACTGCGCGGTCTTTTTCAGGTCGTCGCCGGAAAGGATCGTCGTTTCAAAGTACCCGCCGTGGTCCAGCATCTTAATGTAGTTTTCGGCACCATCCAGCACCGGGGTGGCCACGCCGGGCAGCTGGGCGGCCACAATGGCACGCTCCGCCGGGTTGTCATCAGCAAACACAAAGCTGTCGGCGCCAAGGCTGAGCTCTGCGGCGATGGCTTTCAGGTTCTGATCTTTAGGATCCCAGTTGGCCTTGATGCAGACAAAATCATCCGGGTGCAGCACGCTGTCCGGGTGGTTCAGGCCGGCCAGGGCGTTGGCTTCGTCATTTTTGGAATCCACCGCCAGCACCACGCCGATGGTCTGCAGGGCTTTGCAGTAGCTCTGGAACTCAGCGTACACCTGGCCTTCCGGCACTTCGGGGCCAATGGCAATGCCGTCCACACCGTCATCGCCCACAATACCGCCCCAGAGAGTGTTATCCAGGTCCAGCACCAGGGCTTTTTTGTTGCGGCCATACAGGGATTTGATGATGTTTGCCACGCTGTTTGCCAAAGACGGAATTGCATCCAGGCACATGGCGTACTTGTACATATGCCAGAAGAACGCATCCCCCCAGGCAGTCAGGCCGTAATCTGCGCTGAGATAGTCAATATCATTGATATAAAAATCCTCATGCGCGGCGGCATAGGCGTAAAAGCGCTGGTTCAGGCGGCTGAGATAGTTGGAACGGCCATGCGGGTCCCAGATATCGCGGTTGCCCATCAGGCGGTAGTTGGGGCGGTCAAAGTTATTCTGGATGACGGGGCAATGGAATTTGGCTTCCAGCGCCTGCCACATCTGCTCAAAGCGGCTGTATTCGGCATTCAGCATGGCGTCAATTTCCGCCTGCGGGGTGGCCGTTGTGGGGAAATTGATGATGTTGCGCCAGTTGGTGTGGATATAAATGACATCGGGGTGGAACCCATCCAGCTCCGGCGTGCCGAACATGGCGTCCTGCCAATATTGGCCATACTCGCTCTGGTAGAACTCCGCCTGAATGCCGTATTGCAGCAAAAACAGGCCCAGCTGGTCTGCCACCTCGTTGGTGGTGGAACCCCCCAGGATGGCGATGCGTTTTTGCAGCGGGTGCGGGTTTTGGGCCAGCAGTTCCTTGCGCAGGCGGCGCTTTTTGCGCAGCAGCGTTTCGGTATCCAGCGGGTAGTTAAAACAATCCATATCGGCGCTTCCTTACAAATAATATTCAGGGCTTACAGCTTCTGTAGGGCTTCTTCCAGCGTAATGGCGATCTGGTCCGGGCAGCTGGTGGGCTTGGAGCCGCACAGGGTGCCTTTCATGCGTTCAATGGCGTCCTCAGCTTTCATGCCTTTCAGCAGCTGGCAGATGCCTTTCAGGTTGCCGTTGCAGCCCCCCAGCACCTCAACAGATTCAATGGTATGGTCAGGGTTCAGTTCTACTTTGGTCATCACCGAGCAGGTGCCCTTATTACGGCGTTCGTAAGTCATAATCGTTTGCTCCTTTTTATTTTCTTGCTCCGTTTTGTTTTTTGCTGTTGGTTGCTTTAGGCAATACCGCATAATTCTAAGTGCCGATACGGCGAGCGAGGTGCGGCAGCTGCTAAGCCAAAAGCGCAGATAATGGTAGTCAGTGCCGCCGGTCACGATCAGGCCGTACTCCGCGGCCAGCTGTTCCAGCTCGGCTTTATCCTCCTCCGTGTTGCGGGGGTGGTCGATCTCCACGCCGTCCAGCCGCCCGGCTGCAATCAGCTCCCGCGCCAAAGGCATGCTGTGGTAAACGCTGGGGTGGGCCAGTACCGCCACGCCGCGGCATTTTTGGATGAGGTTCAGGATGGTATCCACGGTTTCATACACCGGCGTGTGCAGGATCTTGCCGCGCACCGGGCGCAAACCGAACAGGCTGCGGTACACCGTGTTGTACATTCCATCCGAAAGCCCATACTGCCACAATACACGCATGACATGGGCCTTGTACAGCGTGCCGCTGTCCTTGGCAAATTCCAACGCTTCCTCGGTCTTGAACTGGGGGCAGATTTCCTCCAGCTCCTTGCAGGACTGGTACACGGCATCATAGCGGCGTTTGTCCATGACTGCAGTATGGCAGGCCAGAGCTTCGCAATCGTCCGGGTAATAGCACAGGATGTGCACGCGGTGTTCCCGCCCATAATCATAGGCCGTCAGCTCCACCGCCGGGATCAGCTTCACACCGTTTTGCTCCGGGTGGGCGTAAGCATAACGCACAGAGCGGTTGGTATCATGGTCGCTGATGGCAAGCCAATCCAACCCCGCGCAGGCCGCCAGCCAAGGCAGCTTTTCGATGGGGGTAGAACCGTCCGAACAGGACGAATGGGTATGCAGATCACCGGGCATAGGCTGAGCTCCTCCTTTCCTGCTGAAGCTTTATTATATACCTTTTTTATATTTTTGAAAAGAGGGATATGACATTGCCAAGTCAGCACAAGTCCGTCTTCCCCGCCCCGCCGCTCACTTTTGCCGCAGGCTGGCGGCGTAAGCGCGGGCGCGGGCGGCAAACTGGCGTGCAGCCGGGGAAAGCGCCCCCCGCGCCAGGCAGGCCAGCCCAATGCTGCGCGTTGCAGCGGGTTCCAGCCGCAGCACCTGGCAGCCGTGGGGGTCGGTTCCGGTTTTGAACATCAGCTCCGGCATAATGGCAAAGCCGCGGCCACAGGCCACCATAGCGATCATGGATTGGTCATCCACGATATAGCAGCGGCTGTCCACCCGCAGGTCGTTGGTTTTGAAGTAGCTCTGGATATCGGCATCCACGTCCGCCAGCTGGCTGACGAACGGCTGGCCGCGCAGTTCCTCGGCGCTGACACAGCCGGGCCGGGCCGGGCGGTAGGACGCGGGTGCGATGCAGACCAGCTCGTCATCATATAGCGGTTCAAAATCCAAATCCAGCGCGCTGGAATTGGAAAGGAAACCGATTTCCGCCGTGCCGTTTTTGACCCAGGCGCAGATATCCGCATAGCTGCCCTGATAGATTTGCACATCAATACCGGGGAAATCCAGCTGGAACTGCGGCACCAGCTGCGGCAGCCAGGTCACGCAGGCAGAGTTGAACACCCCCAAGCGCAGCACGCCTTTGTGCATGCCGTTGATCTGGGCAATGGACTGATCCAGGGATTCGCTGGAAGCCAGCAGCCGCTGGATGGCGGGCAGCAGGTTTTCGGCGGCGGCGGTCATGGTAACGCCACTTTTGGTGCGGGTAAACAGTGGGAAACCGCATTCCGCCTCCATGGTAGAAACCGCATGACTGATGGCGGAGGGGGTCAGGTGCAGTTGCTCCGCGGTGCGAGCAAAGCTGCCTTCGTGCGCAATGGTGGAAAAAATCTGGCAGGCTAACAGGGTCATGATGAACCGGATGCTCCTTTTATAATTGGGAAGTAAACTTTACTTTTTTGTTTTCTGATGCGTCTTGATGAATCTCGTTCATCTTTCATGTGAACTTTTTGAGCTTTACTTCACACAAATACTGTACTATTATAATAGCATAAAGTCAAGGCCCGCACAGCCTTGATGGATTTTCTCTGTATAGAAAGCATTCCTTCCTCTATTTTCCTCTCCTACCCACCGGTCCGCACAACCGGTGGGTTTTTGTTTTGCCGTTTTTCCGTGGGCCGGGCTGCGCCGCGTTGTAAAAGCGCCGCAAACGTGTTATTATTGTTACTGGTATCATCTGCCGCGTTTTGTGCCGGAATTATATGGAACGTATCTTTATATAGTACAGTGAAAAGAAAGAGGAAGTATTTTGCCAAAATCAACACTCTCCAATCCCCGCGGTGTACGGGGGGCGGCATCGCTGTGCGCGGTGGCCGCGCTGGCTTATCTGTTTGTACAGGATCTATTGACTATTTTTGTTTCCGCCCTGATGGGTATGCGGGTGCAGGGTGCCAGCCTGAGCGACCCGGTCGGATTCAGCGTGACCGCGCAGGGGCTGCTGGGCATTGTGGTGGCAGCGGGTTCTATTGTGCTGCCGCTGTGGTGGCTGCTGCGCGCCACCCGGCTGCAAACGCAGGATCTGCGCATTCTGCTGCCCGCCCCCTGGAGCCCGGCGTTCTGCCTGGTGGTGTTTTTGGGGCTGGCCAACGCGGGCAACCTGTTCGGCGGGCTGCTGGCCCGTGGGCTGGGCGTTACCACCAGCAGCACCGCGCTGCCCGCCGGTGGCCTGGATCTGTTTATTCGTTATTTCAGTCTGTGTGTAGTGCCCGCTGTGCTGGAGGAGATTTATTTCCGCGGGGCGCTGCAGGGCATTATGCGCCCCAGCGGCAGCAGCGTGGCGATTTTTGCCCCTGCCCTGCTGTTTGCGTTGCTGCACCTGGATCTGGCACAAAGCATTACCGCGCTGGTGTGCGGCATCTTTTTGGGCTGGCTGGTTGAGCGCAGCGGCAGTATTCTGCCCGGCATGCTGCTGCATTTCATCAACAATACCTTGGCGTTTCTCAGCCTATATCTGCGCCAATATGCGCCGGAGCAGCTTGCCGTGGTGTATGAGCTGATTTTGCTAGTGGCCCTGCCGCTGGCGGCGCTCTTTCTGGTATGGCGGGTCAAAGTGCAGGGGTTCAGCTTTTCCGCCGGGCTGCGCGGCGGCATGGAGCCGCTGGCCGTTTTTACCAGCCTGCCGTATACCGTATGTGTTCTGTTTTTGATGGGCCTTACGGTGTACCTGTACCGTGTGGGGTAACGCAATGACCGATGAACAACTGATGCAGGCCGCGCTGGAAGAAGCCCGCGCCGCTGCCGCTTTGGGTGAAGTGCCCGTTGGCGCGGTGGTTGCCAAGGATGGCGAGATCATTGCCCGTGCCCACAACCTGCGAGAGAGCGGCAAAAATGCCATCTACCACGCCGAACTGCTTGCCATCGACGCAGCCTGCAAAGCCCTTGGCGGGTGGCGGCTGTGGCAATGTGAGCTGTTTGTTACGCTGGAGCCCTGCCCCATGTGCAGTGGGGCCATCATCAACAGCCGGTTAAAGCGGGTAGTCTATGGTGCCCGCGACCCCAAGGCCGGGTGCTGCGGCTCTTTGACGGATCTGTTTGCTTTACCATTTAACCACCACCCTGTTATGGAGCAGGGCCTGTTGGAAGAGGAAGCCCAGGCACTTTTACAAGAGTTTTTTGCCGGACTGCGAGCCAAACGGCTGAAGCTGAAAGCCGAAAAGCGCGCCCAGCAGGCAGCCCCGCTGCAAAATGAGGAGAACCCCCATGAATGACCATGTATTGATTACCGGCGGCAGCCGCGGCATTGGTGCCGCCACCGTTTTGGAGTTTGCCCGCACCGGGTACGATGTTGCCTTTACCTGGAACAGCCGCGAAGATGCTGCCCTGGATGTTGTGCAGCAGGCACAGGCGCTGAACCCCGGCGGGCGCTTTGTGGCTCTGCACGCCGATGTGAGCGATTCCGCCCAGGTGAATGCCGCGGTACAGGAAGCACTGCAGCAGTTCGGCAGCCTGCAGGCGCTGATGTGCTGTGCGGGGATTGCCCAGCAAAAGCTCTTCACTGACCTGACCGATGAGGACTGGCACCGCATGATGGGGGTAGATTTGGACGGCGTGTTTTATGCATGCCGCGCCGTGCTGCCTGGCATGATCCGCCAGAAATACGGCCGCATTCTGCTGGTAAGCAGCATGTGGGGCCAGACCGGCGGCAGCTGCGAAGTACACTATTCCGCCGCAAAGGCCGGTGTAATCGGCCTGACCAAGGCGCTCGCCAAAGAGGAAGGTCCTTCCGGCATTACGGTGAACTGCGTGGCTCCCGGGGTGATTGAAACCGACATGATGGCCAGCTTTACCGCAGAGGACAAAGCTGCCCTGGCGGAAGAGACCCCCGTGGAGCGCCTTGGCACCCCGGAAGAAGTTGCCCGCACGCTGGTATTTTTGGCCGGGCGCGGGGCCGGGTTCATCACCGGGCAGGTGCTCGGCGTAAACGGCGGCATTGTGATTTAACGCGTCCCTGCTTATTCAGCGCCGCCGCATGAATGCGCCGGCAGCAATTTCATAAGATTCACTTCCCTCTCCTTTCCAGCATAACATGCTGTAGGATACACCTGCACGGCAGGCAATCCTGGGAGGGGGATTTTTGTATGGCTTTGTTTCAGGTGGGGATCGATGTTTCCCGGTATCAGGGCAGCATCAACTGGAGTGCCGTTGCCGCGGCGGGCAAACAGTTTGCCATTGTACGCATTGGGTCCAGCAACAACAACGGCGCGTATGTGGACCCCTATTTTCTGCAAAACGTGAACGGCGCCCATGCCGCCGGGCTGCGGGTTGGGGCTTATTATTACACCTATGCCCGCACCGAAAGCGCTGTTGCCGGGGAGCTGACCACCTTTTTGAACGCGCTGGATGGCTTACAGCTGGAATACCCGGTGTTTGTAGATGTGGAGGCCCGCAGCCTGACCAGCCTGGGCAAACCGCAGCTGACGAACCTGGTCAAATACGCCATGGATATTTTGAACCAGCGCAAATGGTACGCGGGCTGGTACAGCTACACCAACTACATCAACTCGTATATGAATGCTTCCGCGCTGGCAAACTATCCGCTTTGGGTGGCGGATTACCGCTCCAGCCTGGGGTACACCGGGCAGTACGGCATGTGGCAGTATTCCGGTTCCGGCACCGTCAGCGGCATTACCGGCGCGGTGGATCTGGATTACAGCTATCAGGACTATCTGCCCACGATACGCGCCGGGAATTTTAACGGGTATGGCAGCGATGGGCCGGACATGACAACCGTGAGCGGATATAAGCTCACGGTTTTTGGTTCCAACACAGAATATTTTTATACCGCCAATCTGAACGATGTGGTGGGCTACCTGCCGTTGGGCAGCTACCCGGTTACCCAGATCACCAAGGAAAAATACAACGGGTACGATTGGGTCGTGTTTGAATATAACGGTGGCCAGTATTGGACCGCCCTGATTGGGGACCGCAACCGCCTAGAGCGCGATGACACCACAGACGATTGTTCCCGCCAGTTGGCTGAAGCCAACGCCAAAATTGCCGCCGCAAAGGCAGCGCTGGAATAAGCGATGCGGATTTTCCAGTAGGGTTCCCTGGGTTGCCCTGCTTTTCACTTCTCGTTATATCCATGTAGAGTTTCTTTAGGCAATACCGCATAATTCTAAGTGCCGATACGGCGAGCGAGGTGCGGCAGATGCTAAGCCAAAAGCGCAGATAATTGGCTGGACGTTCTTGCCTGAGTGCTCCCCTTTTCCGTATAACTTAAACGCAAAGCCGCCCACACAATTTTGCTGTGCGGGCGGCTTTGTATTATGTCTTGCTTTTTTGCAGGGTTGCGTTTATAATAATAGGGCAGTTATGCTCCTGCATCGCGCACAGCTGCCTGATTCAAATTGTCTCAGTAGCTCAGCTGGATAGAGCACACGCCTCCTAAGGTTGTGCTCTACCAGCTGCCTTACGGGGAAAAGTGATCGTTGCCAGTCTCAATTTAATATAAGTCTCTGGTTCGACTTTGATCGGGCTATAATCATATATCAGACACGTCCATATAGCTCAGCTGGATAGAGCACACGCCTCCTAAGCGTGGGGTCGGAGGTTCAAATCCTCTTATGGACGCCAGTGAACAACGCCGAAAGCCTTTGTTTTCAAGGGTTTTCGGCTTTTCTTATATAAAAAGCTACGAAAAAGCTCTTTCACTGTATGAGATAAAATTCTACTCCAAAACTTGATTTTTGACAACCCCTCCAGAATCGAACGGTTGTTATAAGACAAAATCGCCAGCTAATTTTTAGCAGAAAACGGGCTGTTCTTGCTAATGAAAATGCCCTTCCTGCTAATCAGCCCCAAAATCGTGCCAAAAATCCAGCTAATCAAAAAAGGCGGATGTTTTGAATACCATGCAGTTATAGCAGATAAAATTAAATATCGTTATGTACATAGAGCGTCTATTTGCCCCGCATTGGGGATGGATAGGCGCTCTTTTTTTATGCCCAAACTCATGGGCAAATACAAGAGATTGGAGGTGTTTTATTTGAGCAAGCCTGTTTATACCGCAGACAAGCCGAGCGACTGTCATTACTGCTACTTCTGGACGAATGGCAGAAAGGGCTGCCGTCTGGGTAGAAATAATTGCTACTACTTAATCTCTTTGCCGCCGAAACCCAAGTCGGAATGTGATGGCTGTCCCTATGGGCGAGATCACCCGTGCATTGGTTGGTGTACGAAGAAGGTTATGCGTGAAGTGGGGCTTCGTTGATATGGATGTGTATGAACAGGAATACCGCTTCTACTATTTTGCCCGATGTCCTTACGAAAAGACGGATACGACTTTCCGCAGCATTCCGCTGACAACAGAAAGTTTTCCGCAGAAAGAAGGTGGTGAAGCCGTGTGAGTTTTGATTATTTTTACGGTCAGCAATCCGATCTATTCACATTCTATCGAGTTCCGAAGGTGTTGTTCACGAACGAGAGGTTCTGGAATATTTCTGCCGATGCCAAGATGCTGTATGGCATTTTGCTTGACCGCATGAGCCTGTCTGCCAAGAATGGTTGGATAGATAAAAACGGTAGAGTGTATATCATTTTTACAATCGACGAAGCGAAGATGGCTCTGAACTGTGCTGAACAAAAGGCTATCAAGCTGCTCAGTGAACTTGAGAAGAAAGCAGGATTGATTGAACGTAAGCGCCAGGGTTTGGGAAAGCCCAACCTGATCTATGTGAAGAACTTTATCTCTGCTGTGGATTCACAACTCTTGAATTGTGAAAATCACAATTCTGGAACAATGGAAATCACAACTCAAGAACTTCCGAAATCACAATGTAATAATACTGATATTAAAAATACTGAATTTAGTGATACTGATTCTATCTTTCCTTCCGGAAATGGTGGAATGATGGACGAGAATGACCGGTATCAAGAATACTTTGATTATTTCTCGGATCAGCTTAGTATGGATTTGTTGAAGAAGGATTACCCTTACGATTCCGAAATGCTGGATAACATTCTGGAGTTGATCGTTGAAACAGTTTGCACGAAGCGACCGTTGATTCGCATTGGTGCAGAGGAGCGTCCGGCAGAAATTGTCCGCAGTCGGTTTATGAAACTGAATGCCGAACACATTCGATATGTTATGGACTGCTTCAAGGAGAACACCACAAAGATTAGAAATATCCGTCAGTATATGCTGACTACGATATACAATGCGCCGACGACAATAGACACCTACTACGATGCTCTTGTTCGGCACGATATGTCACACGGATATTTGGAAGGAGGATTTAAGAAATTGAAAATGAAGCGAGAGGAAGGAGAGTGACGATAAATGTCGAAAAAAGCAACCATCATTGCGGTGGTCAATCAGAAAGGAGGCACTGGAAAGACCACCACCACCGAGAATCTGGGCGTTGGCTTGGCTCTTGAAGGAAAAAAGGTGCTTCTGGTAGACACCGATCCCCAGGCTTCCCTGACGGTCAGTTTGGGCAATCCCTGCCCGGATGATCTGTCTCCGACACTTTCCGATCTGATGGGAAAGATTATGATGGAAAACCCTATTACTCCCGATGAAGGGATTCTTCATCATCCGGAGGGCGTTGATTTGGTGCCGTCCAACATCGAACTCTCAGGTATGGAGGTAGCACTGGTCAATGCCATGAGCCGGGAAACCATTCTCCGGCAATACCTGGATACAGTCAAACAGAATTATGATTACATTCTTCTTGACTGTATGCCGTCTTTGGGTATGCTGACCGTCAATGCGTTGGCAGCTGCCGACAATGTGCTGATACCGGTTCAGGCAGCATACCTTCCTGCAAAGGGTCTGGAACAGCTGCTTGGAACCATCAACAAGGTCAAGAGGCAAATCAACCCGAAACTGAGGATTGAAGGGATTCTTCTGACGATGGTGGACAGCCGCACCAACTACTCCAAAGACATCAGCAATCTGATTCGGGAGAGCTACGGCGGAAAGCTGAAGGTTTACAAGACCGACATTCCCCGCTCTGTCCGTGCAGAGGAAATCAGCGCAGAGGGAACCAGTATCTTCAAGCATGATCCCAAAGGCAAAGTTGCCGAAGCCTATAAAATTCTGACGAAGGAGGTGTTAAACAATGCAGAAAAAAGGCGCAAACATCAGCTTGAAGGGGTACGATGATATTTTCTCCACCGATCAATCCAGAGCTGAAGCCCAGCAGGAGCGTGTGCAGGAAATTCCGCTTTCTGAGCTACACCCCTTTGAGGGACACCCCTTCCGTGTGGTTGATGATGAAGAAATGATGAAAACGGCAGAGAGCGTCCGAGATTTCGGAGTTCTCACTCCTGCGATTGTCCGTCCTGACCCCGACGGTGGTTATGAAATCGTTTCTGGTCACAGGCGGCACCGGGCATCGGAGCTTGCGGGTAAGGAAACCATGCCTGCGATTGTTCGTGACCTGGACGATGATGCAGCCATTATTTTGATGGTTGATGCGAATTTGCAGAGGGAGAGTATCCTGCCGAGTGAAAGAGCATTTGCTTATAAGATGAAGCTGGATGCGATTAAACATCAAGGTCAACGCACCGATTTAACTTCATCCCAAGTTGGGATGAAGTTGCAGGCAATGGATATAGTCGGTCAGGAGGCAGGAGAAAGCAGAAATCAGGTACACCGTTATATCCGTCTGACCGAACTGATTCCGGAACTGCTGGATATGGTAGATACGGGTCAGATCAAATTCAATCCTGCGGTGGAGCTTTCCTATCTGGCAAGTGAAGAACAGAAGGATTTTCTTTCTGCAATGGATTATGCTCAAGCAGCTCCTTCCCTTTCGCAAGCACAGCGAATTAAAAAGCTCGCACAGGAGGGCGAGTGTACGCTGGATGCGATGTGCGAGATTATGAATGAAATCAAGAAGGGAGAGCTGGACAGAGTAACCTTCAAAACGGATTCGTTGCGAAAATACTTCCCGAAGTCCTATACCAACAAGCAGATGGAGGATAAAATCATTCAGCTTTTGGAGCAATGGCAGAAAAAAAGAGAAAAATCAATGGAAAGGTAAGGTAAAAAATGTTTACACCCAAAAACATTCAGGGCGCTTTGGAAGAACTCTACGACCTTTGCGATCCTGATTATATGGTAGATATGCTCGTAAACTACAGTGAGGAGTTCGATGATATTTCTCCTGCGCTTCTGGCAAAGTCGTTTCAGAAAAATGCCGAGATGATTAGCGAGTATCGAGTATTGTCCTCTGCTGGTGAGGGTATCGACTATCAGGGAAAGGTACTTCTGAACAGCAGAGCCGTGCGGCTTCTGTCCTATGTAGAAGATATGAGCGGCGATGAAAAAGTTCGCACGATTCAGAGCAAGGAGCTGTGGTTAGCAGAAGATATGACATTCTATGTGGTGTCCTGTATGTCTACGATCACGATGGACAAGGAAGAAGCCATTTGTCTTAACGAACACCGCAGCGTGGTTACTACGGTGGAATGCGAGGACGATATTTTCTTCGACATGGGTTCCCTGATTTGCGAACTGGACGATATTTGCTTGTTCGAGCTTTTAGCCGATGTGGATGCGACTATTTATGAACTGTAACAGGTTCATGGATGGTCGCTTTTCTTATTTCCAAAGAAACGGAGGTATCGAAACTTGAAAGAATACGATGTGAAGATCACCGAAACCTTGGAGAAAACGGTTACGGTGCAAGCAGAATCTCACGATGCGGCAGAGGAACAGGTTAGAGCCGCTTATTACAATTCGGAGTACATTCTGGACTCCGAAAACTTTACCGGTGTTGCGTTCGGCACGACCGAGGAACGGGAGGTTCAGAAAGAACAGGCAGATACCATGAATGTGTTGCTGGTAAAGCCGTTCATGTATCCGCAGGCTGTGCAGATCGGCTGTGAGCTGGAGGATTTGCAGAAAGCCGTAGGTGGCGATATTGAGGCAACTTATCCGTTCAATGAGCCGGTTGCACTGGTGATGCACGACGAAGGTAAACTCGTAGGCAAAGAACTGAACCGTGCGCTGCGTGATGATGACGGCGATATTTATGACATTATCGCCGGTGATTTTCTGGTTGTGGGATTGGGCGAGGATGATTTTTGTTCTCTGTCCCCGGAACTGATGAAGCAGTTTGAGGAACACTTTCATCAGCCTGAGACTTTTGTACGCATGGGGCGCAGCATTATGGCGCTTCCCCTGCCGGATGACATGGTGAAGAAAGAAGATGCACCTGTCAAAGCTGATTCGGTTCCCCACAAAAGTAACCCTGACCGAGATGTTCTGTAAGGAGGTTCTTATGCAAAGAAATTCGACGATTGGAGAGCTGATGGAGCGAAAGCGGATTCAGGATGGTGCCAAGGAGTACCAGGGACATACCTATATGGACTTGGCACGATTTGATGACGCCACCAAGCACATGATTATTTTCGATGTGCTGACCGATGAATCGCCTGTCGGTTGGAAAGGCGAAAGAAATCGCCTGTATTTGAGCGATGTGGGTTATCAGAAGGCTCTGGATAACCAGAAAGCTGGCAATATCAAGATTATCAGCCATGCCGCAGTTGCCAAGGGCAATCTGTATTACGACCACAGAGATATGGCACGATAATCTGTTCACTCTACTGCTTGCAGGAGGTGATGAATCATGCAGGAAGAAGTTGAAAACAGAACAGTAAACCTGGCGATCAGCACAACCAAGCTGACGGGGCGCACTATCATTGCCGGTATCCGCAAGTATTTGCAGCACCGGGAAAAAGTGAAGATGAAAAAGGCACGAGACCCTGCCGTTCATGGAAAGCAATCCGTGAAACAGCTTTTGGGACAGAATCAGGGTGCTACGAATGTTGAGATCGACAAAGAGAGTATCCGTGATTTTGAAAAGCTCGCCAAGAAGTATGGCGTGGACTTTGCCGTAAGAAAAGATAAGTCCGTTGATCCTCCCCGGTTTCTTGTTTTTGTCCGTTCTAAAGATGCAGATGCTTTGGATGCAATCTGCAAGGAACATCAGGCAAGGGCATTAACCAAGAATGAAAAGCCGAGCGTTCTGGCGCAGCTGAAGAAGTTCAAGGAAATTGTCGCAGCGATTCCGAAGAAGGTTCGAGAGAAGAAACAGGAGCGTGATCTGTGATGGATAAGAGAAAAATGAAAAAGCTCCTGATTCTGAATTTACCGTATTTTCTGGTAGGGTTGTTCGCTACGAATTTAGGAGAAGCATGGAGATTGGCTGAGGGGGCAGATTCATCTGCGAAAATCCTCAGCTTTTTTCATGCCCTTCCGATAGCCCTGAACAATCCGTTTCCCAGCTTTCACCCGTTGGATTTGCTGATTGGTATTCTCTGCGGCGCAGGACTTCGGCTGGCTGTCTATCTAAAAGGCAAAAACGCAAAGAAGTACCGACACAATGTTGAGTACGGTTCTGCTCGTTGGGGAACGGCAAAAGATATTGAGCCGTTTATTGCACCAAAGTTCGAGGACAATGTGATCCTGACGAAAACGGAGCGGCCATCAACTTTCAGAAGTCGATGCACTATAACCCATTTGCCTATATCCATTCAGAAAAAGACATTCTGAAACTGGTGACAACGCTGATTGCCAACACAAAGGGTGATGGAAAAGCCGGTGATGAGTTCTGGACGAAGGCGGAAACGCTGCTCTACTGTGCCTTGATCGGATATATCCACTATGAAGCTCCGGTTGAGGAACAGAATTTCTCCACCCTGATTGAGTTCCTGAACGCAATGGAGGTGCGGGAAGATGATGAGGAGTTCCAGAACCCGGTGGATCTGATGTTTGAAGCCCTGGAAAAGAAAAAGCCGAATCACTTTGCAGTCCGTCAGTATAAAAAATACAAGCTGGCTGCCGGCAAGACCGCTAAGTCGATTTTGATTTCCTGCGGCGCTCGTCTGGCTCCTTTTGATATTCAGGAGGTCAGAGATGTGACTGCCTATGACGAGTTGCAGTTGGATACTCTCGGAGATAAGAAAACGGCGCTCTTTCTGATTATGTCAGATACGGATGCGACGTTTAATTTTTTGATCTCCATGATTTACACACAGCTGTTCAACTTGTTGTGCGAGAAAGCAGATGATGTGTACGGCGGCAGACTGCCGGTTCATGTGCGCTGCTTGATTGATGAGATGGCAAACATCGGTCAGATTCCCAATCTGGAAAAACTGGTAGCGACAATCCGAAGCCGTGAAATATCGGCTTGCCTTGTTCTCCAGGCACAATCACAGCTGAAAGCCATTTATAAAGACAATGCCGATACCATCATCGGCAACATGGATTCCCGAATTTTCCTGGGTGGTTCTGAGCCAACCACGCTCAAAGAACTGAATCAGGCATTGGGAAAAGAAACTATCGACACCTACAACACCTCCAACACCAGAGGTAACAGCCCGTCTTACGGCTTGAATTATCAGAAGTTAGGCAAAGACCTTGCGAGCGTAGATGAGCTTGCGGTTCTGGATGGCAGCAAGTGTATTTTGCAGTTGCGTGGTGTCAGACCGTTTCTTTCTGACAAGTACGATCTGACGCAGCACCCCAATTATAAGTACACATCAGACTTTGATAAGAGAAATGAGTTCAACATTGAGCAGTTTCTGAGTCGAAGGTTGAAGCTCAAGGCAGGTGATGAGTTTGTGGTAGTCGATGCGGATTAAGGAGGTTTCTGTTTGGAAAATCTGAAAACGGTATCTGCCCTGGTTAAGAACATCTTGGAACACGACCACAAGGCAAGAAATACCGACAATCATTTGTACCTGATGGTACTGGAACACTATTCCGGTCTGCGTGGCATCGACATTCATGCCATGACGGTTCCTGTGTTTTTGAAGGAACTGGATAGACGCAGCTTTCCGGGGTTTGAAACTGTCCGCAGAAGCAGACAGAAAGTGCAGGCAACCTACCCTGACCTTGCTCCCAGTGAAGCCGTAGGCAAGCGCAGAGCAAAAAATGAGGTTGTATATCGAGAATTTGCAGAAAGCGAGGTGTAAAAAAAATGACTTGGTGGATCACGGATACCTCTATTGGGCAGCGATTGAAGTTCGTTAGACGATTTCGCCGCCTTACCCAGAAAGAGCTTGGACTCCTGATGGGGTATTCCGAGAAAACAGCGGATGTCCGTATTGCTCAGTATGAGAAAAACGCTCGAACCCCTAATGCAGAAACCACAGCGAAACTCGCAGAGGTTCTGAAGGTTTCACCTGTCGTTTTTTCACCGACAATCTGTGCTTCTCGTGAAGATTTGTTGCAGTCAATGTATTGGCTGTTTCTTATGAAAGGTGGTGGTGATATATATGATTGTGAAACTGAATATGCAAGAAGCAGAATGGAACAGAAACTTGGCGTGATAACCGTCGAGGAGTTCCTTGAAAAGATTCTCGTAAACTAAGCCTTCCGTCCGGTTTTGATGCCGGTAGTACGGAGGGCTTTTTCTATTCTCAAAACAATTTCAAATTTTAGGAGGAAAATATTATGGCATTTTTCAATAGCGCAGTAACCGTTCTTCAGACTCTCGTTATCGCTCTGGGCGCAGGTCTTGGCATCTGGGGTGCAATCAATCTGCTTGAGGGCTACGGCAACGATAACCCCGGCGCAAAGTCCCAGGGCATGAAGCAGCTCATGGCTGGCGGCGGTGTTGCCCTCATCGGCACCACCCTTGTACCTCTGCTCTCCGGACTGTTCGGTTAATCACAAAACAAGGAGGTAATCGCCTTTGGACAGCATACTCCAACAGATCACAGACTGGCTGAAAGAAATGCTCGTTTCAGCTATTATGGGAAATCTGTCGGGGATGTTTGAGTCCGTCAACAACCAGGTTGGCGAGATAGCAACCTCCGTTGGCATGACCCCGGCGAATTTTTCGCCGGGTGTCTTTGCCATGGTACGAAACATCTCCGAGTCAGTGATTATCCCAATCGCAGGCTTGATTCTGACCTTCATTGCCTGTTATGAGCTAATTCAGATGATTATTGACCACAACAATCTGGCAAATTTTGAAACCTGGATCTTCTTCAAATGGGTGTTCAAGACTTTTGTTGCGGTCATGTTAATCACAAACACATTCAATATCACGATGGCTGTGTTTGATGTGACACAGCACGTTATAAACGCAAGCGCCGGTATCATATCCGGAAATACTGCCATAGATGCTTCGGCATTGGAAACAATGGAAGAAACGCTGATGGCAATGGATTTGGGTCCTTTGCTCGGCTTGTTCCTGCAATCCTTTATCGTGCAGGTCACGATGTCCGCTTTGGCAATCATCATCTTTGTGATCGTCTACGGTCGAATGATTGAAATTTATCTGATGGTCAGCCTTGCCCCGATTCCGCTTTCCACTTTTGGAAACAGAGAACAGAGCAATATCGGACAGAATTATCTGCGTTCGCTGTTTGCAATCGGATTCCAGGGATTCCTGATTATGATCTGCGTGGGCATTTATGCGGTGCTGATTCAGTCTATCGCATTCAGTGATGACATCATCGGTTCTATCTGGGGTGTTATGGGCTACACCGTCCTTTTGTGCTTCACCCTGTTTAAGACTGGTTCGCTTGCGAAGGGTGTATTCAGCGCTCACTAAGGGAAGGAGGAAATTGTTTGGCAGCGTATATTCCCGTACCTCGTGACCTGACGAGGGTAAAAACAAAAGTGTTCTTCAATCTGACGAAACGGCAGTTACTTTGCTTTGGTGCGGCGGCGCTCATCGGAGTGCCGATTTTCTTTCTGGTCAAAGCAACCGGAAATGTGAGCCTTGCAGCACTGTCCATGATGATCGTCATGTTACCGTTGTTCTTTCTGGCAATGTATGAAAAGGATAGTCAGCCGTTGGAAGTGGTTGTAGAACACTTCATTCAGACCAAATTCGTTCGTCCCAAGGTTCGCCCTTATCAGACGGACAACTATTATGACGCTTTGATGCGTCAGTACAAACTGGAAAAGGAGGTTGAACGAATTGTTTTTCAAAAAGAAGCCACAGGCAAGAAACATCAAAATGCCTGCAAATCTGAATCGGAAGCAGCAGCGAGAAATTAAAGCTGTTGTGGAACGGGCAAAGAAGGACAACGGTATTCCGCAGACTGCACAGCAGTCCATTCCCTTTCAGAGAATGTTCCCGGATGGCATCTGCCGTGTCACTGACAGTTATTACACCAAGACCATTCAGTTTCAGGACATCAACTATCAGCTGGCACAGCAGGAAGATAAGACTGCCATCTTCGATGAGTGGTGCAGTTTCCTGAATTTCTTTGACAGCTCCATTCACTTTGAGCTTTCCTTTATGAACCTGAGTACCGATGCTGAAAGCTTTGAAAAGAGTATCCGTATCCCGTTCAAGAAGGACAGCTTCAATCCCGTCCGTGCCGAGTATAGCCAGATGCTGAAAAAGCAGTTGGCGCAGGGCAACAACGGCTTGACCAAAACCAAGTACCTGACATTCGGCATTGAAGCCGAATCCATGCGGCAGGCAAAGCCGAGACTCAACCATATCGAAAACGATCTGCTCAATAACTTTCGGCGTTTGGGTGTCATTGCCACTACCATGAACGGCAAAGAGCGGCTGCATCTGATGCACTCTATGTTCCACATGGGTGATAATGATAAGTTCTTCTTCGATTGGAAGTATCTTGTGGAATCCGGGCTGTCCGTAAAGGACTTCATTGCTCCGACGGCGTTTGCCTTTAAGACCAACCGCACCTTCCAGATGGGCAGTATCTTCGGTTCGATGTCTTATCTGGCAATTACGGCATCAGACCTGTCTGATCGTATGCTGGCGGATTTTCTGGATATGGAATCCACGCAGATCGTGACCATGCACATCCAGTCGGTTGACCAGACTGCGGCGATTAAGACCATCAAGAGAATCATCACCGAGCTTGACCGTTCCAAAATCGAGGAACAGAAAAAGGCTGTGCGTTCTGGCTATGACATGGACATTATCCCATCTGACCTTGCTACCTATGGTAAAGATGCGAAGTCACTTCTGAAAGAATTGCAGAGCCAGAATGAGCGAATGTTCATGGTGACATTTCTGGTGCTGAACACCGGGCGCACCGAGCAGGAACTGGAGAACAATGTGTTCCAGGCACAGAGCATCGCCCAGAAGCATAACTGCAATCTGCGTCGTTTGGATTTTCAGCAGGAATCCGGACTGATGAGCAGCCTGCCTTTGGCACAAAACCTGATTGAGATTCGTCGTGGCCTGACTACCAGTTCCACGGCTATTTTTGTGCCTTTCACCACGCAGGAGCTGTTCCAGAATGGTGGAGAAACGCTCTATTACGGGCTGAATGCTCTGTCGAACAACCTTATCATGGTGGACAGAAAGAAGCTCAAGAACCCCAACGGTGAGGATGACAACCCGGTAGCACTGAAAGCTGATTTTATCCTGTCCCTCTGTGAGTTGATTATGGGCAGTAAGGATGGCTTGCAGCCTATCGAAAAGACGGTTATCGACCGTTGTGTGCATCAGATTTACCAGAGATATTTCGACAATCCTGCCCCTGAGAATATGCCGATCCTTGAGGATTTGTATGATGCCCTTCTGAAACAGGACGAAAAGGAAGCCCACCATGTAGCGACCGCCTTGGAAATCTATGTTAAGGGTTCTCTGAAACTGTTTAACAACAGAACCAATGTGGATATTCAGAATCGTCTGGTGTGCTTCGACATTAAGGAGCTGGGCAATCAGCTGAAAAAAATCGGTATGCTGATCGTTCAGGATCAGGTCTGGGGGCGTGTAACTGCCAACCGTTCTGCCGGTAAATCGACCAGATATTATATTGACGAGTTCCATCTGCTTCTGAAGGAAGAACAGACGGCAACCTATTCCGTAGAAATCTGGAAGCGATTCCGTAAATGGGGCGGCTTGCCGACCGGTATTACTCAGAATGTCAAAGACCTGCTTCGTTCCCCGGAGATTGCCAACATCCTCGAAAACTCTGATTTCATCTATATGCTGAATCAGGCAAGCGATGACCGAAGTATTCTGGCACAGCGGTTGAACATTTCGCCGCATCAGCTGTCCTATGTAACCAACTCCGGTGAGGGCGAAGGACTTCTGTTCTATGGCAATGTGATTCTGCCGTTCATTGACCGATTCCCGACAGATCTGGAACTGTATCGCATTATGACCACGAAGTTAAACGAGGTGGCACAGGAAAAGGAGGCGTAATGTATGGCGAAAAGACCTACACGACTCCGTTTTACCGAAGATGACCTTGCAGATTCTCATGTGAAGAAAGCTGCCGACCGTGCAGATAAGGCGGTTGATAGGGCTGAAAAAGCGGCAGACAAATTGGCTTCTAAAAAGGCAAAGCCGAAGCTAAAGCTGGAAACAGATGCAGCCGGTTCCCGTAAAGCAAAGCTCCGTTTTGAAAAAGCGGAGTTTACGGAAATCGAGCGCCCATCTGTGGCAAAGCACATGGCAAGCCGTGGTGCCGCAGTCACGCTCACATCCAAAGCACATCGGGCGGTGTCAGAATATGAGGATGATAATATCGGCGTTCAGGCTGTGCAGGAAACGACCAAGGCTGTTGAATCCACTGTCTATACCGTCGATCATGCCGTTTACAGTCACAAGCTGAAAGCCTACGACAAGGCGGAAAAGCTGGTTGAGAAGTCAGATAAAGCAAATGTAAATGCCCTGTATGAGAAGTTCAAAAAGGACAACCCCGATGCCGGTTCCAATCCCTTTTCCCGTTGGCAACAGAAAAGGGCAATCAAGAAAGAATATGCTGCCGCCAAAGCCGGTAAGAATACCGCTTCGACAACGGCTTCTGCATCTAAGGGTGCAGGCAAGGCAACGGGCAAAGCAGCTCAGGGAGCCAAGAACATCACAGAAAGAGTAACGGAGTTCTGCACCACACACTCTAAAACGATTCTGTTTGTTTTGATTGCCGGACTGCTTTTTATGATACTCTCAGGGATGTTCTCGTCTTGTTCGGCTATGTTCCAAGGCGGCACACAGATCATTCTGGGAACTTCTTTTACTGCAAAAGAGGAAGATATTATTGGTGCGGACAATGATTACAAGGCTTTGGAAGCTGCGCTCCGCAATAAAATCAATAATATCGAGCGTACTCATAGCGGATATGACGAGTACCGGTATGACCTTGATGAAATCAACCACAATCCTTATGAGCTGGCGGCGTATTTGACGGTGAAGTTTGAGGATTACACCAGAGATGAGGTGCAGGCTACCCTGCAATGGCTATTTGAGCAACAATATGAGCTGACCCTGACGGAAGTAGTAGAGATTCGTACACGAACAACATCTTCTACTGATCCCGAAACGGGAGAGACAACAACAGAGGAAGAAGATTACGAATATTATATTCTGAATGTGAAGCTCAGAAATAAGGGCTTGAACAGTGTGATTTCAAATTCCGGCTTGTCGGAAGATGATATGGAGCGATATAGAATTTTGCTTCAGACAAGGGGCAACAGACCGGATATTTTCGGAAATGACATTTACGCCACCCCTGGCGGCGAGTACACCGATTATGATATTCCGGGCGAAGCGCTGACAGACACAAGATTTGCCAATATGATTCGGGAAGCTGAAAAATATCTGGGATACCCGTATGTGTGGGGCGGCAGCAGCCCGTCTACCTCCTTTGACTGCTCCGGATTTGTTTCCTATGTAATCAATCACTGCGGAAACGGTTGGAGTGTTGGTCGTTTGACCGCAAACGGTTTGATGGGCGTATGCGACATTATCCCGAAAAGCTCTGCCAAACCGGGAGATTTGATTTTCTTCCAAGGCACTTATGATACCTCCGGTGCATCACACGTTGGTATCTATGTTGGCAATGGTATGATGATCCACTGCGGAAACCCCATTTCCTACGCTTCTATCGAATCGAATTACTGGCAACAGCATTTTTACTGCTTCGGCAGAATCAGAAACTAAAGGAGGGATGGCGATTGAGTGCCAAGTTAGACAGAATAGGTGCAGACCTTGAAAAAGCCCGTAAGAAACGGGCAGAATGGGATGCTAAGGTGAAAGACCTGGAACGCAGATACCGTGAGGAGGAAAATTCCGAAATCCATGAGATGGTTCATGCTGCGAACCTGAATCCCGAACAGCTTTCCGAGCTGCTCCGTATGTTTGCTGCGGATATGGCTCCGAAGCCTGATACGATCAATACTATGAATGAGGAGGAAACGCAGAATGAGATTTAAGAAAATTGGAGCCGCATTGCTGGCGTGTGCAATGTGTTTTGGCGTGTTTTCTACAACGGCATTTGCCTATGTAGATGAAAGCGTAGCGACTGAAGAACCTGCGGTCGAAGAAAAAGTTCCCGAAACAGAGCCGGAGGAGCCGATGCTACCGCTTACTCCCGACGGCAATCTGACTTTGGTTGATGACGCTGGCTCGCCTACGAAAAGCGGAAAGCAGTTCATTACCGCTGTAACCAAAAACGGAAACTACTTCTATATCATCATTGACCGTGATGATAAGGGCGAGGAAACCGTGCATTTTCTGAATCAGGTGGATGAAGCCGACCTGCTCAAGCTGATGGACGAGGAAGAAGTTGCAGAGTTCACCAAGCCGGTTGAGGAAACAAAGCCGGAAGTAGTTGAAACAGTTCCTGAAATTACAGAACCGACACCGGAGGAAAAGCCGAAATCCACAAATATGCTCCCGGCGATTCTTACTCTGATTGTGCTTGCCTGTGGTGGTGGATTCTTCGTATTTAAGAAAGTCCAGGAAAAGAAGAAGGCACAGGAAGCGGCAAAGCCTGACCCAGATGCTGATTATGTGGACGATGACGAGGACTATGGGTACGATCCGGAGTTTGAGGACGACGATGAAGATAGCTCCGTCGATGAAGATGATAATGAACCTGTGTAAACAGGATAGGCTTGATGCCTGGGGCAGCCTTCGGGTTGCCTTTACATAGTTTCCGCTTTCAAAAAATAAAAAAATTTGCGTTTTTGAAAGTGACATCTTGCATATACTATTAGCAGACAGTATAATAAGTACAGCGAAGCGGTTTCGAGAAATGAAAAAACTTCAATTTTTGAAAGCGGGTGACTATATGAAAACAATCACGAGAGCAAAATATCTCGATAGAATCATTGAACTGAATGGTACTCCTGACATCAAGATCATCACGGGCATTCGTCGATCTGGTAAGTCCAAATTGATGCAGGCGTATATTGCGTATCTGAAAAGCAATTTTGAAAACATCAATATTATCTTCATCGACTTCATGGATTTGGCGTATGAAGAAATCAAGGAATACCATGCCTTACACGCCTATGTGGAAGAACATTATCAGGAAGGAAAAACGAACTACCTGTTTGTAGACGAGGTTCAGATGTGTCCCAAGTTTGAGTTGGCAATCAATAGCCTGTACTCTAAGGGAAAATACGACATCTATGTAACAGGCTCTAATGCTTTCCTGTTGAGTGCAGATCTGGCAACTCTGTTTACCGGACGCTATATTGAAATTCATGTGTTTCCTTTCAGCTTCCAGGAATATTGCCAGTATTATGATGATATTAGTGACAAAGATAAGCTCTTTGATGAGTACGCTATCAAGGGCGGTTTAGCAGGTTCCTATGCTTATAGAACCGAAAAAG
>PPYE01275170.1_pt1 | contig 85056 bp, 78 predicted proteins | sample 1559881 | NCBI WGS metagenome assembly PPYE01 (sample SAMN08240022, study PRJNA423297) | Human gut metagenome, whole genome shotgun sequencing project.
TGGGTGGAAGCCCTGCCGCTTTTGTTTTGCGTGAGATGTAGCAGCTTTCCGGATAGGTTTGCAAGGTTGGAATTGTCTGCACTGGCGGAGCGATTCGATGCACAGATTCGAGTAGAGAAAACGCCCTGCGGCAGTCGTGCCGTCTGCGTTGGAAAAAATAAACATCAAGCGGTATGGTGGAAACTGTACCGCTTTTGTTTTGTGTGAGATGCAGCAGCTTGATAGGCTTGACGCTGGCGAAATAATTCAATACATAGATTCGAGTAGAGAAAACGCCATGTGGTAGCCGTGCCGTCTGCGTTGGAAAAAAATAAACATCAAGCGGTATGGGTGAAAACTGTACCGCTTTGCTTTTCGTGAATGTAGCAGCTTTTCGGATAAACTTGCACGGGTGAAAACCCTCCGTACTTTGCACCAAAAATCAGGTAGAGAAACCGTATGTTTATGCCTGTGAGAGTCATATATAGAATACTTTTTATGTCACGCCATTTGATTACACGTAAAACTTACTTGCAGGGTAGGGATTCCAGCCTGTTTCAATAAGAGAAAACAAAACAAGCGATATGGAGAAAAGACCATACCGCTTGTTTTTTATGTTACTATATTTGTAGGAAAGTATTCTCGCAAACAGAGCAATCAGGGAGGGGGAACGAAAAATGGAGAACAAAAAAAGCCCTACTCGGACTTTTTTCATTCTCCATAGAGAAACGATTCTGGAGGCGCCACCCAGATTTGAACTGGGGATCAAGGTGTTGCAGACCTTTGCCTTACCACTTGGCTATAGCGCCGATTGGAGCGGATTACGAGGCTCGAACTCGCTACCTCCACCTTGGCAAGGTGGCGCTCTACCAGATGAGCTAAATCCGCAATGGCGATCTGGATGGGATTCGAACCCACGACCTCTGCCGTGACAGGGCAGCGTTCTAACCAACTGAACTACCAGACCTTAATGGTGGGAGCTACAGGGCTCGAACCTGTGACCCTCTGCTTGTAAGGCAGATGCTCTCCCAGCTGAGCTAAGCTCCCATCATTCTGTCTTCTCCGGAACTTTTGTTTTTCAACCGCTCCGTGACGACATGTATTATTATACACCATCTCGTTCCATTTGTCAACCCCTTTTTTCAATTTTTTCAAAAAAATTTTTTTGGTAGAAAAACAGCGAAATTTCGGTACTTTTTCTATTTTTCAGTGACTTTTTCAAAAAAACTGCAAAAAAATTTTTTTGCGTTGCATCTGAAAAATCAGCAAGAAACACTGGAAACCATTTCAACTTTGCAGAAAAGTAGCGGTAAGATTTACAGAAAATTAACAAATTGAATGGTTCATTTCTGCCTGATGGAACGCACAGAGCAGCTGTGCCAATTGTTTTTGAATTTGAATGGGTTTCTCCGCCACCTGATAATATTGCTGCATGACCGTGCGAACGCCTTGTGCAACTCGCAGCATGCCCGTATAGGCTTTCATATTGTTTTGCAGCAGGGCAGCCGTCAGCTGCATTTGTACCATTTGTGCTTGCAGGGCATGTTCCGGATAGTAGTCTTGCAGGGAACAGGTGTCACATTCCGGAAACTGTTCGCCGAACAAGCTACCCTGTAAAATATAAGCCTGCTTTCGCTCCGGCAGGAGCAATTGCACAGGCAATTCTAATTGCAGGGGATGGGTACAGAGAATGGCATGATAGCCCTTTTGGATGGCTTCCATGGAAAGCTGCTCCAAGAAACTGCTTCCGGCAGCATACCAAGGGTCTAATAGAACGGTCGTGTTCCAGTCTGCGGGCAGGGGCTGCATGAGAACGCCTTCCGGTGTGCAGCCTTGCAGCTGCCGTAGTTCCAGCGTGCCGTGTTCAGCGGCATGACGGGGGAGGGGATGTTTGGGGAGCTGTTCCGGTGACACTGCCGATTCTGTCAGGGAACAGAAATGAGCGAACGCCTGTTCTGCTGCCGATTGCAGGAGCAGAGCGTGTTCCTCGTTCTCCTGTAATTCTGCATAGCTGTAGCGAATGGCTTCCGCATGGTTTTGCAAAATCTGACTGGAATAGCAGTCATGCAGCGAAATAGAATAAGTATCCAGTTCTGGACAGCCCAGACGAGGCAGTACGGTAAGTCGGTCTGCATCGAAAAACACGAGATGAAGATTGGGAAAGAACAGACCGCAGAGGGCATTTGCATGGTAGAACTGTTGCTGAACTTGCTGCATTCCAGCTTTGGAAACGGCTTGCAGCAGACGTTCTTTCAGGGCAGCCGTTCCGCCGGATAACAGAAGAAATTGTGGATGTTGTTCAGAAAGGCGGAGTGGAATGGTGTCGTCAAAGAAAAAAGAAAGCGGCTGCATGAAATAACTCCCCTCATCGTGTGATGTTGTTATTCTATGCAAAGCCGCTTCAAAAAGTGTTTGTCTGAATGAAAAATCAGATGGAATTTTTACAATACTGCTGCAATTTCTAAAACCAAGTCTGCAACTCGTTTTGCAGCAATTTTTTCAAACTGGTCGAATGACATTGCCCCTTCATCGTCGGCATTGTCGGAAATGCAGCGAATGCTAACGAACGGCATTTCGTTCAGATAGCAGCAGTGTCCGACCGCAGCACTTTCCATATCGACTGCCATTGGATGCAGGCGTTCCTGAATCTCCTGCTTGACAGCGTTGTCGGAAATAAATGCTTCGCCGGAAACAATGCTTCCGAAATGATGCTGCATGTTCAGCTGGTCGCAGGTTTTTGCAGCGACTTCCATCAGGTGTTTGTCTGCGGAGAAGATGCCGCAGTACGGCGGATAGTCTTTCAGGAAATGCAAATTCAAATCGTGTGGCAGAACAGCGTCTGAAATGACAATGTCACACACCTTGACATCTCTGTGCATGCCGCCAGCAATTCCAGCGTTAATAATAGCATCCGGCTGGAAGTTGTCGATGAGGGCTTGTGTGCAGACAGCGGCGTTGACTTTTGCGATACCGCTGCAAACGTGAATGACTTCTGTTCCGTTTTCCAGCTGGTTGACATAGTAATCAAAGCCAGATTTCCGGATGATGTTGGAGTTTGGCAGTGCAGCTCGAATGTCCACCAATTCCGATGGCATTGCACCAATGATTCCGATTCTTTTGCTCATGTTGATTTCTTCCTTTCTGTGAAGTACGGTTTTAGTATACCATATTTGAAAACGTGTTGCAAGTAGAAATTGAAATCACGAGTAAACAAAAAACCGTCTTGCCCGAAGACAAAACGGTTTCTTTGGAAAAGCAGGGTTATTTTTTGCGGGATACGGCTGCTTTTCGTTGGTCATTCCAACCAGATAATCCAGACTGACATGATAAAAGCGTGCTAATTGGATTGCAAGATGCAGCGGCAGTTCTCGTTCCATGCGTTCATATTTGGAATAAAGAGATTGGTCGCACATCAAATAGGCAGCAATCTGTTTTTGTGTCAGGTCGTGGTCTTCCCGCAAATCACGAATTCGCAGTTGCATAACAATCACCCTTTTTTATTATAGGGTTGTGAAAATCGTTCAATTGTAATATTGGACAAATAGTCCTAATTTATACAGAGCAACTTTGTGGAATCTGCGAATTGCATTATAGGACTATTTGTCCTATAATAGAAAAGAAAGAACACAATTTCGTCATGGAAAATAGAAAAAGGAGTATGTATGATGAAAAAGAATCGAATCGCAGCCGGAATTCTGGCAATTGCTTGCGGATTCTGTATTTCCGGATGTGGAGATACTGGAGAAAGCAGCCGTGCTGTTTCCGAAGCAACCACAACTGTTGCAGAAGCAGAAACGCAGGGAGAAACAGAAGCACAGGCTGAAACAGAAGCACAGGCTGAAACAGAAGCACAAACAGAAAAGCCAGCATCGGATGCAAAATTCGCATTTGAAGTTGTAAGTACTGCGATGAGTACGGATTATGAGGGGAAATCTGTTTTGGTAGTGGAATACAATTTTACCAACAATTCCGATGAAACCACCTCTTTCACATTTGCTTGTCAGGATAAGGTATTTCAGAACGGGATTGAATGTGACAGCAGTGTCATTGGCTGTGATGATGTCGATTCCCAGATGCAGTTGACGGACATTCAGCCGGGAACAACCTACACATTAAAAGTCGGGTATCATGCTGAACCGGGGACACCCGTAGACATTCAAATTACTAGCTTGTTTGGAGATGAAACCTATCTGGAACAGACTGTAGAAATCTAAGAATTTTAATTTAATTTTATTTTATTTCATGAAAAAAGCACCCATCCGATGTTCGTACCGGATGGGTGCTTTTGTATGATCATCAATTGTTTGTTGTTTGAATGATTTAGTCCAGAACGGCAATGACTTCTACTTCCACAAGAACGCCCTTTGGCAGTTCTGCAACACCAACACAGCTTCTTGCTGGCTTGTTATCGCCCATTGCTTCTGCATAGATTTCATTGAATGCAGCAAAGTCCTTTGCAACATCTTTCAAAAAGCAGGTGGTCTTGACAACATTGTCAAAGCTTGCACCAGCTGCTTTCAGAACTTCTGCAAGGTTCTGCATGACCTGACGGGACTGTCCTTCAATGTCTGTTGCTTCTACCTTGCCCGTTGCCGGATTGATGGCAATCTGACCAGAGGAATAGAGGGTGTTGCCAACTTTAATTGCTTGAGAATACGGGCCGATGGCATCCGGTGCAGTTTTGGTGTAAATCGTTTCCATAAAAAACATCCTTTCACTTGTTTCAATCCACAGTTGGTAATGCACAGAGTCTGACAAGTCCGTAGAGGGCTGACTGTGTGTTACCTCGTGTCAGTGGGGGATACTGATTTCTCTCCGTCCGCCACTGATGGTTACTTCTTATTTGCAATTCCTCTCACTACCTGTAGCGGTGGGAGAATCCTTGCTGGTATTCGTTGAAAAATCAAATGGGAACAGCCGACAGATCAGTCTACCAACTTTAAACCAGCCTTTGTAAGGGCATCACGAATTTGCTGAATGTGGTTGTAATCTCTCGTTTCCATGGTGATCCGCAGGAAGCAGCCGTTGACATCGCTGCCCTCGTTGGCACGTTCATGGTGAATGGAGATGACATTGCCGCCCATGTCTGCAATGATTTCCGAAACCAGTTTCAGCTGACCCGGCTTGTCGAGCAGTTCAATGTTCAGCATGCTGGTTCTGCCGGACATCAGCAAGCCACGCTTGATGACACGGGACAGAATCGTTACATCAATATTACCGCCGGATACCAGACAAACGGTCTTTTTGCCCTGAATCGGCACTTTGTTGAACATGGCAGCAGCAACAGAAGCAGCCCCAGCCCCTTCTGCAATCAGCTTCTGGCGTTCAATCAGAGCCAGAATTGCAGCAGAGATTTCGTCATCTGTAACGGTTACGATTTCATCCACATATTGGCTGACATACTGGAAGGTATGTTCGCCCGGTTCTTTCACGGCAATGCCGTCTGCAATGGTGGAAACGTGGTCGAGGCATTCAATCTTGCTATCCCGAATGGAGTTTCGCATACTCGGTGCGCCGCTTGCCTGAACCCCATAAACCTTGATATTCGGGTTGAGGTTCTTGATGGCGAATGCAACGCCGGAAATCAGACCGCCGCCGCCGATTGGAACAATGACAGCTTCCACATCTGGCATTTGTTCTAAAATTTCCAGACCGATTGTACCCTGTCCGGCAATGACATCTTCATTATCGAACGGGTGTACAAATGTATAATTCTTTTCTTCTTTCAGTTCGAGTGCTTTCTTGTAAGCATCATCATAAACACCGTTGACCATGCAGACTTCTGCACCATAGCTCTTGGTTGCCTGTACTTTGGAAATCGGTGCGCCGTCCGGCAGGCAAATCAAGGACTTGATATGATTCTTTGCGGCAGCCAGTGCAACGCCCTGTGCATGGTTGCCGGCAGAGCAGGCGATGACCCCTCTTGCCTTTTCTTCTTCGGTCAGCTGCGACATCATGTAATATGCCCCACGCACTTTAAAAGAACCAGTGATTTGCAGGTTTTCGGTTTTCAGATAGACTTCGCTGTCCGGATTGACCAGCGGTGCATGAATCAAGTCTGTTTTACGGATAACGCTCCGCAGCACATGACTTGCCTTATAAATTTTATCCAGTGTCAGCATGATGACTCTGCTCCTTCCGTCACTGTTGGCTCTTTGGTCAGCAGCGTATCAATAAATTGTCTTGCAGCACGGGCACTTCTTCCGCATTTTCCGAGTGCGAATTGTTCGGCTTCCATGTCCAGCTGCGATGCATCCATGTGCAAGCCAGCCTGTTCCGCCAAGCTGTGGACGATTTCCAGATACAGTTCTTTCTGCGGTCTGGTATAAGTAACGGTAATGCCGAACCGTTCCGAGAGGGAAATCCGTTCCTGAACGGTGTCGTTCTGGTGCTTGTCCGAACCATCGTCAAAGGTTTCCTTGACCAGATGACGGCGGTTACTGGTGGCATAGATTACCGTATTTTTCATACGAGCAGCAATGCTGCCCTCTAAAGTTGCTTTGAGCGTGCCGAAGTTCGGGTCATTTTCCGAGAATGTCAGGTCATCAATAAAGAGGATGAATTTCAGCGGATTTCGGCAGAGATGTTCCATAATGCGAGGAATAAACCGCAGCTGGTCTTTGGTCAGTTCAATCAGACGCAGCCCCTCTTCCCGATAGGCATTGGCAATTGCCTTGACGGTTGCAGATTTTCCCGTGCCAGCATCGCCGGCAAGCAGTACATTTGCAGCATATTTGCCGTTCAGCAGGGCTTTGGTGTTGTCGATGACAATATTCCGTTCCCGTTCGTAGCCGACCATGTGGTCTAAGTCAATTGGGTCTGGGTAACAGATTGGAATGATGTCGCCGGTTTCGTTCAGTGTAAACATGTGATACTGAGCGTATACGCCATAGCCATGCTTGCCGATGTCTGTAACACGCTTATGGTAAGCGGCAGCCAAGTCGATTTTCCGGTTGTTCCAAGTTGGCAGGTCTGGGAAATACGGCATTTCTGCCTGCAACTGGGAAGAAGTCAGCATTGCAATTTTCTGGAGCAGGTGCAGTTCGGTTTCCAGACACTTTTTCATGGCATCGGAAACTGCTTCGCCCGCACCGATTCGCTGGACATAAACGGTTTCTTCTTCCAGTACGATTTTTTCCATGTAATCCGTGAGATTATCGGTTGCCGGATACAGAGCAGCCACAATGGAGCTATACGTCCGAATCTGGTTTGCCAGGTCGCTGGAATCTGCGTGACAAAATTCCATCAGGGCGTGAATGACTGGATTTTGCTGTAACCCCCGAAATAATACAAGGGCATCCAGTCCATATCCTAATTCTTCTTTTAAGGTCATAAAGGTTCATCCTCTTTTCGTTATTGCGAATGATGTCGAACAATCGGCAGGGAAAACATTACAGCAGTTCAATGATTTTTGCGGTGCATTCGGTGCAGGACAGCGGCGTAACGCCTTCCTTTGCGAGGTCAGCAGTCCGGTAGCCAGCTTCTAAGTACTTGTCAACGGCATCTTCAATTGCCTTTGCTTCATCCATCAGACCGAACGAATACCGCAGCATCATTGCAGCAGAAAGAATGGTGGCAATTGGGTTTGCCTTGTTCTGTCCGGCAATGTCCGGAGCAGAGCCGTGAATCGGTTCATACAGACCACGCTTGGTGCTGCCCAGAGAAGCAGACGGCAGCATGCCGATTGAACCGGTAATCTGAGAAGCTTCATCCGACAGGATGTCGCCGAACATATTAGAAGTAACAACAACGTCAAACTGTCTTGGGTTCTTGACCAGCTGCATTGCTGCATTGTCTACGAGCATATCGGTGCAAGTTACATCCGGATAATCCTTTGCAACTTCGTGTACCACTTCTCTCCACAGACGGGAGCTTTCCAGTACGTTTGCCTTGTCGATGGAGATGACATTCTTGTTCCGCTTCTGAGCGGTTTCAAAGGCAACCTTTGCAATCCGTTCAATTTCCATGCGGCTATAGCATTCGGTATCATATGCTTCTTCGCCATACTTGCCGGTTCTTCTGCCCCGTTCGCCGAAGTAGATACCGCCAGTCAATTCCCGAACCATCATGATATCAAAGCCCTTGGCAACAATATCTTCCCGCAGCGGGCAGTCGCCCTTCAGAGCAGGATAGAGTTTCGCCGGACGCAGGTTGGTAAACAGTCCCAGAGCCTCCCGAATGCCGAGCAGAGCCTTTTCCGGACGCAGATGCGGCGGCATGGCATCCCACTTGGAATGACCAACTGCACCGCCAACCGCACCGAGCAGCACGCTGTCGCTTGCCAGACAGCCGTCTACGGTTTCCTTTGGCAGCGGAACGCCCGTTGCATCAATTGCACAGCCGCCAATCAAATACGGGGTGCAAGTAAAGGTATGGTGAAACTTTTCACCGATTTTCTGCAAAACAGCAACGGCACTATCGACGATTTCCGGGCCAATGCCATCGCCCTTGAGTAACGCAATGTTATAATTCATGGGAAGGACTCCTTTTGGTTGAAATTTTCAGAGAGAGCCGGTGATTTGCCGACAAATTCTCCAGATACTTCTTTATTATACATCATATTGGTGGGAATTACAAGGTTTTTGCAAAAATTCTGCCGTTTCTACAAAAAAGCCGATGCAGATTTCTGTTTTCTGCATCGGTTTTTTGAAATCGCAATTCAACATGGAAAAAGATTCATTCCGCTTGGAGATTTGAGCCAAAAACAGATTCAAATGCAAATAGAATTTGTTTCAGCGGTTCGTCCAGATAGGTAACTGCCGTGTCATACAAATCTTTTGGAATGCCATAATATGCTTCTGCAATGCTGCCCGTAATGGCAGCAAGGGTATCGCTGTCCCCACCAACAGAAATCGCTGTGCGAATGGCATCTTCAAAGGATTCAGATTCTAAAAAGGCTTCGATTGCCTGCGGAACAGTGTCCTGACAGGTTTCGTTGAAAACATAATCCGGACGAATGGCATCAATGGTGAAAGAAAGCGGATAATAGTTCTCTACAATATGGCTGCGGATGGCATCTTTGGAAGCACCGCTTTTCGCCAGAAAGATGGCAGCTGTCGTTGCATTTGCACCCTTTATGCCCTCTGGATGATTGTGCGTCACAGCGGTCACAGCCGTGCTCATCTGCAACGCTGCTTCCAGTGTCTTGGCAGATAGCCCACAGGCACTGACTCGCATGGCTGCCCCGTTGCCGAAACTGTTGTAGGGCTTGGGGTCGTCACTGTAAATCCAGTGATAAAAGTTTCCGCCGAATCCGCAATGGGGGTAAGGTCTGCCGACTTTCTGCATCCAGAATACCGCTGCTTTTGATAAATCAACTGCTTCGGTCTGATGTTGCAGCACTGCTCCAGCAATCGCAAGGGACATGATACTGTCATCCGTTGCAAAACAATCCTCTGTGAACAGGATGAAATCTTTCTTTCGGTAGTTGTTCCATTCAAACCGAGAACCGACAATATCGCCAATGATTGCTCCAATCATAATTCGTCATCCTTTCCGAATGTTCCGATTGCAATTGCTTACTTGACAGCACCCTTCTTGATGGATGCAATCAGTCCGCCGTTGGTGATGATGGTCTGAATGAATGGTGGGAATGGGGCAGTGTGGAACGATTTTCCGGTAGTCTGATCCAACAGAATGCCGTTGTCCAGATCTGCTTCTACTGTATGTCCTTCTTCAATGGCTTCTGCTGCTTCCGGACATTCCACAATCGCAAGACCAATATTGATGGAGTTGCGGTAGAAAATCCGGGCAAAGCTCTTTGCAATGACCAGAGAGATGCCGCTTTCCTTGATGGCAATCGGAGCGTGTTCTCTGGAAGAACCGCAGCCGAAGTTTTCGCCGGCAACCATAATATCACCCGGTTTTACCCGCTGGGTAAAGGTGGTGTCGAGGTCTTCCATGCAGTGGGAAGCGAGTTCCTTTTTGTCGATGGTGTTCAGGTATCTTGCCGGAATGATGACATCGGTGTCAACATTGTCGCCGTACTTGATGACAGTTCCTTTGAATTTCATTTTGCCAAAACCTCCTTCGGGTCTGTGATTCTGCCGGTGATGGCACTGGCAGCTGCAACAGCTGGGCTTGCCAGATAAACTTCAGAAGTCGGGTGTCCCATTCTGCCGACAAAGTTCCGGTTTGTGGTGGAAACTGCCCGTTCGCCTGCTGCAAGGATGCCCATATGACCGCCGAGGCAAGGGCCGCAGGTTGGTGTAGAAACAACGCAGCCAGCTTCAATAAAGGTTTTCAGCAAGCCGTTTTCCATTGCCTTGAGGTAGATCGCCTGGGTTGCCGGAATGATGATGGCACGGACGTTCTTGGCAACTTTTTTACCCTTGAGAATGGAAGCAGCTTCTTCCATATCCCGATAGAAGCCGTTGGTACAAGAGCCAATGACAACCTGGTCAATCTTCACATCGCCCACTTCATCAATGGTTCTGGTGTTGCCCGGCAGATGCGGGAATGCAACAGTAGACTTGATTTCGGACAGGTCGATGACATACTTCTTTTCATAAACAGCGTCTTCGTCTGCGGTGTAGACAACTGGTTTCCGGTCGCTGTGTTCCGCAACATAAGCCAAGGTCTGGTCATCCACTGCAAAGATACCATTCTTTGCACCGGCTTCGATTGCCATGTTGGTCATGGTCAGTCGGTCGCTCATGGACAGGCTGGCAACGCCTTCGCCGACAAATTCCATAGACTTATACAAAGCACCATCCACGCCAATCATGCCGATGATGTGCAGGATGACATCCTTACCGGAGATATACGGGTTCAGCTTGCCCTTCAATTCAAACTGGATGGCAGACGGTACTTTGAACCAAGACTTACCGATTGCCATACCACATGCCATGTCGGTCGAACCAACACCAGTGGAAAATGCACCCAATGCACCATAGGTACAGGTGTGGGAGTCTGCACCGATGACAACGTCACCGGAAACGACCAGTCCTTTTTCCGGCAGCAGAGCGTGTTCAATGCCCATCTGACCAACGTCATAGAAGTGGGTAACTTCCTTTTCGTTGCAGAAATCCCGGCACATTTTGCACTGAGTTGCAGCCTTAATATCTTTATTTGGGGCAAAGTGATCCATTACCATGGTAACTTTGTCCTTGTCGAAAACGTGATCCGTACCGAGTTTGTTAAATTCCCGGATGGCAACCGGAGAGGTAATGTCGTTACCGAGTACCCGATCCAAGTTGACCAGAATCAGTTGACCAGCTTCTACATGATCCAAGCCAGCGTGTGCAGCAAGGATTTTTTGTGTCATGGTCATACCCATAGGGAAAACTCCTCCTTTATTTTTTAAAGTAGAGAACCTTGTGTTCTCAGGTGATTAGTTGTTGTTGGTTGAATCCCATTCGCAGAGAAAACCAAATGAATCTAGCGGAACATCATCGTCCGCATCGCCAGCTCTGTTTGCAATATCATTCCAGCATCCAGCATGTTCGACCCAAGTTTCATAGGTTTGATCGGACTTTCCAAAACGAATATACCATTCATTTCCGGTGTGGTTGTCCGGTTGGCTGAATTCTGTTTCGCCATTGTTCCAGGAATCCCAGTTCGTATAGGTGAATGGCGTTCCATCGACCCATTTCCAGATTTCCCGATTTCGGTCGTAGTAACCGCCAAGCCAGAAATTTGTGCGTTCAGAGCAAGTTTGTGCAAGCTGTTCGACAAATGTCTGTTCTTGTGCATCGGAAATGGTTGCCAGATGTCCGCCAAGAGATTTACAGAATTCTTTTGCATCAACCCAATTCAAAGAATCGGTATAGACAAGATAGGAATGTCCATTTTGCGGATTGACGAGAGCCGAATCCGGAATGTCGGAACGAACCGTCGTCTGACTGGGTTCACGGACTGCATCGTCGGTTGTATTTGTATGATGCAGCCAGAAAAGAGCCGTCAGACTTCCGGCGACCAGCAACAGACAAATGACAATGATGACGACGGCAATGAGCAAGGGCTTTTTGGATGATGGCTTCTGTGAGGACTGTATGGAATCGATTTGTTCTAAATTTTTAGAGAAAACAGGCTCATCGGATTTTTTGAAAAGGTTCATCGGTTGATGATTGCACCCTTATCCGCAGAAGAAACCAGCTTTGCATACCGTTTCAGATAGCCAGTCAGATGGTCTTTCTTCAGAATCGGCATGGTCTGCTTCCGCTTTTCGAGTTCTTCGTCTGAAACTTCCAGCGTAATGGTATAGTTCGGGATGTCGATGGAAATCATATCGCCGTCCTGTACATAAGCGATGTTACCGCCGCTGACTGCTTCCGGAGAAACGTGACCGATGGCAGCCCCACGGGTCGCACCGGAGAATCTGCCGTCTGTGATGAGGGCAACGTCCTTATCCAGTCCCATACCGGCAATGGCAGAAGTCGGAGAGAGCATTTCCCGCATACCAGGGCCGCCAGCAGGGCCTTCATACCGGATAACAACCACATCGCCTTTCTGAATACCGCCGCTGCGGATCACTGCAATGGCTTCTTCTTCGCTGTTGAATACCTTTGCCGGGCCTCTGTGCTGCATCATTTCTGCTGCAACTGCACTCCGCTTTACAACGCAACGGTCTGGAGCAAGATTGCCCTTGAGGACAGCAATACCGCCAGTCGGGCTATACGGGTTGTCAATCGGACGGATGATGTCCGGATTCTTGTTGATGCAGCCCTGGATATTTTCGCCCAGTGTCTTACCAGTAACGGTCATGGTGTCGGTGTGGATGAGGTTCTTCTTTGCCAGTTCGTTCAGAACGGCATAAACACCGCCAGCTGCATTGAGGTCTTCCATGTAAGCGTGGCCAGCCGGAGCAAGATGACATAAGTTCGGTGTCTTTGCACTGATGGCATTTGCCATATCCAGATTGATGGAGATGCCGCATTCATTTGCGATTGCCGGAATGTGCAGCATGCTGTTGGTAGAGCAGCCCAGAGCCATATCTGCTGTCAGAGCGTTTTCAAATGCTTCTGCGGTCATGATGTCCCGTGGACGAATGTTTTTCCGGTACAAGTCCATAACTGCCATACCAGCTTTCTTTGCCAGAATGAGCCGTTCGGAATAAACTGCCGGAATCGTACCATTGCCCTTTAAGCCCATACCCAGAACTTCGGTCAGACAGTTCATGGAGTTTGCGGTATACATACCGGAGCAAGAACCGCAAGTCGGACAAGCGTTGTTTTCAAATTCTTCTACGTCTTCGAGGGAGAACTTGCCAGCGTCATAAGAGCCGACTGCTTCAAACATACTGGAAAGACTGGTCTTCTTGCCCTTGACGTGACCAGCCAGCATCGGACCACCGCTGACAAATACGGTTGGAACATTGATACGAGCAGCTGCCATCAGCAAGCCCGGTACATTCTTGTCGCAGTTTGGAATCATAACCAGTGCATCGAAATGATGTGCCAGAGCCATACATTCGGTAGAATCGGCAATCAAATCTCTGGTGACCAGAGAATATTTCATGCCAACGTGACCCATAGCAATGCCATCACAAACTGCGATTGCCGGAAATACAACAGGAGTACCGCCAGCCATGGAAACGCCGGTTTTGACAGCTTCTACGATTTTATCAATGTTCATGTGACCCGGAACGATTTCGTTATAAGAGGAAACGATTCCGACCAGCGGCCGTTCCATTTCTTCTTTGGTCATACCGAGTGCATGGAAAAGGGAACGCTGCGGGGCTTTTCCCACACCGTCACAATAAAAATTACCTGCCATTTTGATTACCTCTTATCCAAATTCAAATGAAAAAACTGCTTTCCCGATTGAACCATCAGGAAAGCAGCTTAAAAAGATTCTATGCTACGCTGTCCCGTTTCCAATAAGGGGATAGGTTGCTTGTTTCTCTTAGTTGTTGATCAGCTTGTCTTCGCCATTCCAGCTGTACAGCTTCCGGATTTCTTCGCCGACCTTTTCAGACGGATGTTCAGAAGCCAGCTTCCGCATAGCCTTGAAGTGAACCTGTGCACCAGCATCGGACATATCCAGCAAGAATTCCTTTGCGAAAGAACCATCCTGAATGTCCTTCAGAATCTTCTTCATGGTCTTCTTGGTTTCTTCGGTGATGATCTTCGGACCAGTGATGTAGTCGCCGTATTCAGCAGTGTTGGAGATGGAGTAACGCATACCAGCAAAACCGCTCTGATAAATCAGGTCAACGATCAGCTTCATTTCGTGAATGCATTCAAAGTAAGCGTTTCTCGGGTCATAACCAGCTTCGCACAGAGTTTCAAAACCAGCCTGCATCAAAGCACAAACACCGCCGCAGAGAACAGCCTGTTCACCGAACAAGTCGGTTTCAGTTTCTGTCCGGAATGTAGTTTCCAGAATACCAGCTCTTGCACCACCGATTGCCAGACCATAAGCCAGAGCCAGATCCATAGCCTTGCCAGTTGCATCCTGTTCTACAGCAACCAGGCACGGAGTACCCTTGCCAGCCTGATATTCCGAACGAACGGTGTGACCCGGTGCCTTCGGAGCGATCATGGTAACATCAATGTCAGCCGGCGGCTTGATGCAGCCGAAGTGAATATTGAAGCCGTGAGCGAACATCAGCATATCGCCAGACTTGAGGTTCGGTTCGATATCCTTCTTATACATAGCAGCCTGCTTTTCATCGTTGATCAGGATCATGATGATGTCTGCCTGCTTTGCAGCTTCTGCGGTTGTAAATACTTCAAAGCCCTGCTTTTCAGCCTTTGCCCAGGACTTGCTGCCTTCGTACAGACCAATGATAACTCTTGCCTTGTCACCGAGCGATTCCTTTGCATTCAGGGCATGTGCATGACCCTGGCTGCCGTAGCCGATGACTGCAATGGTCTTGCCATACAGTAAAGACAGATCACAATCTTCCTGATAAAAAACTCTTGCTGTTTGTTTCATCGTAAAGACTCCTTTATAAAAAATATCGGATAATATAGGCGGTTATGCGTTTTTCAGGCAATTGCCGCCTCTTTCAAGAGCAACCAGACCCGTCCGGCACATTTCCAAGATGCCGTATGGTTCGAGCAGCTCAATAAAAGCATTGATTTTTGTGGGAACGCCCCGGATCTCAATGACCAGAGCTTCCGGAGAATAGTCCGTGATTTTTGCACGGAAGACATCGACAACCGACATGATGTCCTGCCGTTCCGCAGCGTCGTTTTTAATTTTGATGAGCAGCAGTTCTCTTGCAACGGTTTCATCCCGCTGCATAACCTGTACTTTCTTGACATCATACATTTTTTCCAACTGCTTGACAATCTGATTACAGATTGCCTCATCGCCGTGCATCGAAATGGTAATCCGGGAGAATTCCGGAGATTCCGTTTCGCCAACGGTCAGCGTATCAATATTGAATCCACGCCGGGTGAACATGCCCGAAACACGGGACAGCACACCGGAATGGTTTGCAACCAAAATCGAAATAATAAACTGTTCCATTGTTTTTCCTCCTTACAGGGCTGATACATCGGTGATGATGTCTTCTACCGCACCGCCCGGCGGCAGCATCGGGAGAACGAATGCATCACAGTCGATGGCACAATCCACCAGAACCGGACCCTGTACAGCGAACGCCTGTTTCAGAACTTCCTTGAGTTCCGGCAGGGAAGCGGCACGGAATCCCGGAAGACCGAATGCTTCTGCGAGCTTCACGAAGTCGGTCTTGCGTTCCAGTGTTGTATTGGAGTAATGTTTGTCGAAGAACAGGGTCTGCCACTGCCGAACCATGCCCAGAACGCCGTTATTCATGATGAATACGACAACTGGGGTCTGATTGGAAACAGCGGTTGCCAGTTCGTTCAGGTTCATGCCGAAGCTGCCGTCACCGGTAACCAGAACGGTCTTCTTGCCAGTTCCAGTTGCTGCACCGATTGCAGCACCTAAGCCAAAGCCCATTGTACCCAGACCGCCGCTGGAAATAAAGGTTCTCGGCTTCGAGAACGGGTAACGCTGTGCTGTCCACATCTGATGCTGACCAACGTCTGTGGCAACGATGACATCTTCATTTGCATTCTTTGCAGCTTCTGCAACGGCATCCAATGCAGTGAACGGTGTCAGTTCATCATCTTTCTGTGCTTCGAGTTCCTTTGTGATGGCAACCAAATCCTGAATGCGGGCATCCCATTCCGGATGATACTGCTGCGGAACCATTGCAGTCAATTCGGCGAGAATCTGTTTCATCGAACCAGCAATGCCCAGTTCGACTGTAATATTTTTATTCAATTCAGATGCATCAATATCAATGTGAATGATTTTTGCATGCTTTGCATACTTGGCAGTGTTGCCTGTGCCTCTGTCACTGAACCGGCAGCCAGCTGTTACGATCAGGTCTGCTTCATTCTGTGCAATGGAAGATGCATAGTGACCGTGCATTCCTTCCATGCCCAGATACCGGGGATGGTCGGTCGGAACAGCGGAAATGCCCATCATGGTGCAGCCAATCGGTGCATCCATCTTATCTGCCAGTGCAAGAATTTCTTCGCCAGCGTTGTCGGTAATTGCACCGCCGCCGATATAGAGATACGGTCTTTTTGCAGTGGCAATCAGTTCTGCTGCCTGCTTCAAGAGTTCTGGGTCTACTTCCGGAACAGGTGCTTTTTCCACAACCGGTTCTACATTGTATTCATACAAAGCTGTCTGAACATCCTTCGGAATGTCTACGAGGACAGGTCCCGGACGACCGGATTTTGCAATGCGGAATGCCTCCCGAATGGTCGGAGCAAGGTCTTCAATCTTCTTAACGAAGAAGTTGTGCTTGGTAATCGGCATGGTAACACCGGTAATATCCACTTCCTGGAAGCTGTCCCGTCCGATCAGAGAGTTTGGAACATTGCCGGTGATGGCAACCAGCGGAACGGAGTCCAGATAAGCCGTTGCGATACCAGTGACCAGATTGGTTGCACCCGGGCCAGAGGTTGCGATGACAACGCCAACTTTTCCGGTTGCTCTGGCGTAGCCGTCTGCTGCGTGGGAAGCACCCTGTTCGTGTGCGGTAATAATATGATGAATGCGATCGCTTGCAAGGTACAGAGCATCATAAATATTGATGACCTGACCGCCCGGATAACCGAAAACGGTTGTTGTACCTTGTTCAATCAGTGTTTCAATGACAATTTGTGCACCGTTTAATTTCATAGTTTCCACCTTTTTGATTTCTTCATTTGAGATGCGATTTGTTTGCTGCCCTTTTTGGAAAACCGCCGTTTGCCGGCAGCGGTCTGTAAAAAAAGCCTTCGGCAGCAAACGCACCGGAGGCATTTTGAAAAAGCAATTCCAGATAAAAAGAATGTCTCTTGTTTGCTTTGTCAATCCGCTGATACCGATTGGTTTGCAGCCATGCCACATGCCCCGAAGCCAATGACTCGGGGAAACAGTCCGATGAGCAGGAACGAAAGCACTGCAAGTTGAAAAGTATGACTGATATACATGGCAAACTCCTTCGGGACACGGATACAAAAAAATATATCTGCATTTTAGTATAGCACCTTGTTTCCATAAAATCAAGCATTCTGTTCTGATTTTTACAGTTTGTACAAAAAAAGTGTATGGTTTGCCCCTATTTCCGCTAAAAATTCGACCGGACAGAAAAAAATGAGGGAAAATCAAAAAAACACTTGACAAATCCGGAAAAATTCGATAAAATAAAGAAAAGACAGCGGAATTTGATTTGCTGTCCGTATTAAGAAAAAGGCGTTGACGGGAAAAAAGATGCAGTTCGTTCGTTGCAGAGAGCTGTCGGTTGGTGTGAGACAGTCGAAGAAAAGCAGGATACCTCCTCCCCGAGCCGCAGTGCAGAACTGCTGTATTATCGGCAAAGTAAGCATTGACGGGATTCTCCCGTTACAGAGAAGCACATTATTGCAGAGATGTGACAGAGCGGGTGCAGACTTTGCACCAAGAAAGAGTGGTACCACGGAGAAATCATCTTCTTCGTCTCTTTTTCCAGCCGAATTGCGGCAGGAGAAAGGGACTTTTTTTGTATCCCGATTCGCCCATCACATGAGAAGCAGAACAAAAACCAATTATGATTTTTTGGGAGAAAGGAACGAGTATCATGATGAAAAATGCAAACAAATATACCCGACAGTTTTTTCCGGTGAACCATCCGCCGATGCGGTGGGCAACCAAGAATTATCTGGATAAGCCGCCGATTTGGTGCAGCGTGGATTTGCGGGACGGCAATCAAGCATTGATTACCCCGATGAGTCTGGAAGAAAAGTTGGAATTTTTCAAGGTTTTAGTCGATATTGGCTTTAAGGAAATCGAAGTTGGTTTTCCGGCAGCCTCCGAAACCGAATATGAATTCTGCCGTACCTTGATTGAACAGAATCTCATTCCGGATGATGTCACCATTCAGGTTTTGACGCAGGCAAGAGAACACATCATTGCAAAGACCTTTGAAGCATTGCAGGGTGTTAAGCATGCGATTGTACATCTGTATAATTCCACTTCTGTGGCACAGCGGGAACAGGTGTTCAAGAAGAGCAAAGAAGAAGTTTTGAACCTGGCTGTAACGGGTGCAGAACTCTGCAAGAAATATCGTGCCATGACACCGGGACATTTTACTTTTGAATATTCTCCGGAAAGCTTTACCGGAACAGAACCGGAATATGCACTGGAAGTGTGCAATGCCGTTCTGGACGTTTGGCAGCCAACACCGGACGACAAGGTGATTATCAACTTGCCGGTAACGGTTTCCCATTCCATGCCGCACGTTTATGCTAATCAGGTAGAGTTCATGAGCGACAACTTAAAGTATCGGGAAAATGTTTATGTTTCGCTCCATCCGCACAATGACCGTGGCTGTGCCGTTGCAGATACCGAAATGGGCTTGCTGGCAGGCGGTGACCGTGTAGAAGGAACGCTGTTCGGAAACGGCGAACGGACAGGCAACGTAGACATTATTACCGTTGCATTGAATATGTATTCGCAGGGCATTGATCCGCAGCTGGACTTCAGCAACTTGCCAGCCATCACAGAAGTATACGAACGGGTTACCAGAATGCATGTCTATGAACGCTCTCCGTACAGCGGTCAGCTGGTTTTTGCAGCGTTCAGCGGCTCGCATCAGGATGCCATTGCAAAGGGTATGAAGTGGAGAGAGCAGCATGACTGCGAACACTGGAATGTGCCGTATTTGCCGTTAGACCCGCACGATGTCGGCAGAGTTTATGAAGCAGATGTCATTCGTATCAACAGCCAGTCCGGCAAGGGCGGCATTGGTTACTTGATGGAAACTCGTTATGGATTCAACATTCCGGCAAGTATGCGGGAATCGTTTGGCTATCTGGTCAAGGGTGTTTCCGACCATGCACACAAGGAATTGCAGCCGGATGAAGTATTGAAAATTTTTACGGATTCCTATGTGAACATCGAAACGCCGGTTTCTCTGCCGGAAATTCACTATGTTCAGAAGGCAAACGATGAAATCACGGCTTCTGTTACCATTGATTATGATGGCAGACAGGAAGTGGTCACCGCAGACGGCAACGGCCGTTTGGATGCAGTCAGCAACGCATTGAAGGCATATTTAGGTTCTGATTATGCATTGGTGACCTATACCGAACACGCATTGGAAGTGCGTTCCAGCTCGAAGGCAGTTTCCTACGTTGCATTGCAGAAGGGCAAGGATTTGTATTGGGGCGTTGGCATTCATTCTGATATTATCCGTTCTTCGATTAGTGCATTGGTAAGTGCATTGAATCGGATGATGAGCGAACAGCAGAAGTAAAACCCATATACTATTAAAATAAGAGATTACAAAAACCGCTGCGGAAGCCATTCGTTTCCGCAGCGGTTTTTTGTATGATTTTCGCAGAGTGATGCTTACAAAACAGTTTTGTTTTCTGCTCCCGGCGTGGTGACAATGACCTGTTCCGGTGTTACAATCAAAGCTCCCTTTGCAGTTGCAGCACCGTGAAACATGGTTTCTACTGCTTTCTTAAAAGTTTCGACCAGTTCCCCCGAAGTGACATATTTCGCTGTACCTTTGATTTGATAGCCCTCTAACGAAGTTGCATTGTAAGCGGAAATGGCAATTTTTCCACCGTTTGCCTGCAAATTTTTCAGCGTGGTTTCCAGAAAAACATCTCCAATGACCAGCTTTCCATCTGCGGTGACATCCTTAAAGGCAACCGGTACAACATTCGGCTGGTTGTCGGAACAAGTGGCGAGATCCTACATATTTTCGGCGAGTACTTTTTTGACAGCTTCTGTTAACATTTTTTCAGACCTCCTAATTTGATGCATCCAACTTGGATGTTGATTCTATGATAACAGAAGAACTGTGGAAAAACAAGTAATCCGTAAATTTATGAGTAACTCATTTTTTTCATAGTGGTATGGTTAAGAACCAAGAATTGAACCATTTTGCAGAAAGGGAACTTCAAGGCTGAGTTGCCGGAGAGCAGCGTTATAAACTTGATAGGGCTGCACCTGTTTTTGAATCAGGTCATTGACAAAGCAGACGGTTTTTTCCAAACTGTTGGAAAAGGCATGAATTTCGGCGGTTTCTCCAGAGCGGAGGTCTTGCAGGAAAATACCATAAACGACAGAAAGTTTTTGATTGCGGTGGGTGTTGCTGGCAGTCACCCGATAGAGCACCCGGTTTGCTCCGTACACTTCCATATAGGTGACGGATTGTTTGGAGCGGCTGCGGCTGGACGATTTCATAGGGACATCCTCCTTTGATGAAAGTACAAAACGAATCTTTTAAAACCATAGCACAAACGAAAGAAAAAGGAAAGAGCGGAAAAGCAGGGAAATGTCTGTTTTGCAAAGTTTCTTTTTGAAACTGCTGCGTTCGTCATGGTTGAAACAACATTCACAAAATTCGACACGCTATACAATTTGCAAAAAAAGAAAGCTTGAAGTTCGTCCAAAATAGCAATAGAAAATTGAGTTGCATACTGCTATAATAGATGAAGTCGTTTTGGAGCGGAAACTTCCGGAAAAAGCGGCAAATGAATGATGAAACAAAAAGGGAAAACTAAAAACGAAAGGATGTTTGCTTATGACAAAAGAACTCACTCATGGAAAACCATTGCCGTTGATTTTGCAGTTTGCATTCCCACTGATTCTGGGCTATATGCTACAGCAACTTTACAGCCTATGTGATACGGTCATCGTTGGACGTTGTCTTGGTGTCAACGAGCTGGCTGCTGTCGGGTCTACCGGAGCAGTCAGCTTTTTAGTGGTCGGATTTGCAACAGGGATGTGCACAGGTATGTCGATTCCGGTTGCACAGGCATTCGGGGCAGGGGATTACCAAAAGCTCCGAAAATATCTTGCGAATTCGTTCTATCTGTCTGCATTGATTTCCATTGTGATGACCGTCGGAACAGTGATTTTTACGGGCGACCTGCTTCGCCTGATGAAAACACCAGAAGAACTGTATGACTTTGCGTATGATTATATCTTTACCGTGTTCGCTGGTATCAGTGCCACAATTCTGTACAACTTGCTTTCCTCCATGCTGCGTTCCATTGGAGATAGCCGAACACCGCTGATTTTCCTTGCAATTGCAGCAGCGTTGAATATTGGTTTGGACTTCCTCTTTATTTTGGGATTCCATACCGGTGTTGCCGGAGCAGGTTATGCAAGTGTTCTCTCGCAGGGTATTTCCGGTATCCTGTGCCTGATTTACATGTTTAAAAAGTATGAAATTTTCCGGATTCGGAAAGAGGAATGGAAGTTATCGCTTTCTTGCTGCGGACGGTTGGTTTCCATTGGTCTGCCGATGGCATTGCAGTTTTCCATTACTGCAATCGGTTCGATTATCCTGCAAACAGCTGTAAATACTTTGGGAACGGTTTCTGTTACCGCTGTAACAGCTGCCTCTAAGTTGCAGATGATTCTGACAGGTCCGATGGAATGCCTGGGCATCACCATGGCAACCTACTGCGGACAGAATCGGGGTGCACGGGAATTTGAACGGATTCGGAGCGGTATTCGGACAAGCGTGATTGTTTCCATGATTTATTGTGTCGTATCTGCGGTAATTATCATCGTGCTGGGCGGATGGATGGCACTGTTGTTCTTGGATGCCTCTGAAACAGAAGTCATGGCACAGGTAAAAGAATACCTGCGGTTGAATGCGTATTTCTATCCGACATTGGGTTTGCTGTTTATCCTGCGGAACGGTTTGCAGGGTATGAGTTACAGCTTTTTGCCGATGATGGCAGGGGTTACGGAACTGATTGCCCGAGTTTTGGTCTGTGTGGCATTTGTTCCGGATTTCGGATATACTGCCGCTTGTATGGCAAGTCCGGTTGCATGGATTTTTGCAGATACCTTGCTGGTAACGGTTTACTTTGTCAAGATGAAGAGCCTGAAGGTGCAGCTTGCACAACCAGCCCCGGCAGCCTGCTAATTTTATTTTTCGATATCAAAAAAAACCGATGCAGTTATGAGATGCTGCATCGGTTTTTTTATTTTATGATGATATGATGTGTATCTTACCATCGGTTATTCCAGATTGGTGTATTTCCGGAGGCAGATTTTGCATAGTGTGTGAGAATCTGCACGGCATCTTCGACACCTAAAACACCGCCATCTGCACCTTGATTCTGTGAGCAGGTATCGATATCGGATAAGAAGTAGGCTAAAGTTTCTTGGTCGTCTGTAAAGGAATTGTTGAGTTTTGCGGTATTGCCAGCTGCTTTTTTTGCATAGTAGGTCAAAATACAAACAGAATCATTGACATCTACGATACCATCTAAATTGCTGTCACCCTTTTTCCCGACCAATACTTTTTTGGTGTAGGGGGCTGCATTGAACTGGTAAACCGGAGCAGTTGCATCACCACAATAAAACGGCACATCTGCAATGGCATATCCCGTTGTTGTTACAGCGGCATATAATGCAGCCGGTGTGGTCTGTGCCGTCAAGGCATCCAGCAGAGATTCATTTTTTGTAACATTGTCGGTATAGGTAACCCGTCCTGTAATGGCAGCGTTGGAATACTGAGAGAGGGTCAACGGACGGTCATTCTCTGCAAATGCACAGATGGTAGACAATTTGGAAGTGTCATTGGTGATGGTTGCGGAGGATGCTCCAACCGTAATAGAAGTGCTGACAAAAGACAACGGCAGACGAGTATGAGCAGCCGTGCTCAAGCTGCAATCGGTTTCCGAGAAGGAAACAGTATAGACATCGTTAGGCGTTCCTTGCCGGATGACAATATCAAAAGAGAAGAACGGGAATTCATCTGCATATCCCAAGAAGGAAACGCCTTCCTGTGCATGCGTTCCGGTTAAAATCCAGCTATAGGCATCGTGGTAGCCGCTGAGTACCGTTCCAGCCGGAAGCGTTGCGTCATAATGGGGAATCGTGCAGGTGTTTGTTTCCAGTGGATATTGCTCCTCTGCACTCTGTTTATAATAGGAATAAGTAAAGGAAACCGTTCCGTCTGTATTTTGTTGCAGGTCAGAAGCAGGAATTTCGATTTTCTCATTGGAAATCCAAGTTTTTACTCCGTCCACGAGTTTATTGTAGGAGCGAGTGAAATAGATGCCGCCAGCCCCATCGCTTCGGATGGAAGAACCGCTGAAGGGTTCTGTCAGCAGGGCACTGGTCAGCGGTGCACAGCTGTAAGGGGTGTAAGTGCCGGAAGAGGTAATTTCCCCGAAGCAGGTCGGCATCGCATATTCTGAGAAGAAAGAACCGCCACTGTAGGATTGCTTGTACATATCCGTTGTGCTGAGGATGTTGCTGCTGTTGGAGAAATAAAGGCTGCTGGAATCGCTTTGATAGCGAATGCGTGCACCGGTAATTTGTTTGGTCGGCTGGGTGTTGCCCTTGATGTAAACTTTGGTTGGAATGTGAACATCTCCAGCCTGTACTTCTTCCGCAGAAACATAAGTTCGTTCCGGAACGAAGTAGAATGTATATGGGTCAGTCTGTTCTATAACGGGATCTTGCAGCAGGGCGGAATCCTCTGTAACAGCATCCGCTGCGGATACTGGTAAACAGACAGCGAACAGCGTGCAGGCTGCCAGCAGGGAAATGATTTTTTTCATGAGAAAAACTCCTTTATTCTGTAATTTCTATTTGTCGGACAGAGAGTTTGTCCGGCTGAACAAGGGGGTGTTTACAAGGGAAAACCGGCATACAGATGTCAGCAGATGGGTGACAAGAGAAAAACTGTATCCCGGTTTTCATATGATTGTTTTGTGTTAGCGGTTGCTCCAAACCGGATTGTTTCCGGCAGCAGCCTGTGCATAATAAGTTAAAGTTTGTACGGCATCTTCTACACTCAGTTCTCCGCCATCTGCTCCTTGATTTTGGGAGCAGGTGTCGATGTCAGAGAGGAAGTAGGAGAGAATTTCTTCTTCATTGGTTGCTTGTTCCAATAAGGTTGGTTCTAGACCAGCGGCTTTCTTTGCATAGTATTGCAAGACCAAAACAGCATCGTCTACATCCACTTTGCCATCCAGATTGGTATCACCCTTTTTGCCGATGAGCAGGGTCTTGGTGTAGTCTGTACCGTCTGTGTTTTTCAGCGGCTGGGTGTTGAGGGTAAAGGGAACCGGATTTACATAAGCACTGCCGGACTGCTGAGCATAGAGTTCTGCCGGAGATTGTCCGCAAGTAACGGCATCTGTCACATCCTGTGTGGCAGTTGTTCCGTCTGCACTGGTGACAGTCGAAATTAGTTCCCCGCTGCCCTGATTCAGGCGGATTTCCTTGTCGTTTTCCGCAAAGAAGCAGTAATACGGGCTGGTGCTGTCTTGGGTAATCGTACCGGAAGCAGCTCCAACAGTAATGGTGGTGTTCATCAGTTGCAACGGAACGAGGGAAGAACTGGTTGCCAGCCGGCAGTTATCATTCAACTGCACATCATAAGAGCCGACAGGCGTCCCCTGACGAAGCACAATATCGAATGAAAAGCAAGGAAATTCATCGGTATAGCCGAAGAATGCAGGGGTTTCCGTTGCAGCAGGTGTCCAATAACAAGTATTATGAAAGCCCTTGTATGCAGTGCCTGCGGATAACGTCGTATCATAGTGCGGAAGTTCGATGGTTGCTGTTTTTTGTGCAAAGTTTGGGTCGTTCTGGTCGTAGTATAAATAGTCGAACGAAGCACTGCCGTCTGCATGTACCTGTATCTGAGAAGCTGGAATTTCTACTTTCTCCTGAACATATTCTTTAACACCGTTTACCAGCTTGTTGCATTTGAGTGTGAAAGAAGCACCGCCGTTTCCATCGCTGCGGACAATCTCTCCGCCATTCATGCGTTCATAGATGACATCTCCCAAAACGAAAGAGCCAAATGGGGAAAAGACGGTTTGTCTGGAGAGTTTGCCCAGACAAAATTCTGGATAACGGGAAGTATAAGAACCGCCGCTATAAGTGCGGTCTTCAGCATCGCTCATAGTTCTTACATCCAAGCTGTTATCAAAATAAACGTGTTCGGTATCAGAGGCATGATAGGTCAGTAGGAATGCACGGGGGCTGATGGAATTGTCCCCATGGAAATAGACCTTGGTTTTGATGTGGACATCGCCCTGTGCCAGTTCTTCTGTAGAAACAAAGGTTCGTTCTGGCTGGAGGGTTACTTGAAACGGAGAGAGATTAGCGGATGCACCCGCAACGGGCAGGTTGTCAAAAACACCGTCTGCTTCTGCAACCTGTTCTGCATAGGTCATAACTTCTTCTTCTGCGGAAGCAGAAATGCCAGCAGAAAACGGGGTAGCGAGAGCAGCTGTGAACACGCCGCAAAGGGCAATGGCAGCTATTTTATTTCTTTTAAAAATCATAAAGACTCCTTTCTGTCAACTGGAAATCATCCCAGAAACCAAACATCTTGAAAAAGCATACAGCTTACCTTGATTATACCATGTTCAAATAGGCTTGTCAAGAAACCAAATCCGGTTCTTTTTGGGGGCAGAAGCAGAGATTTTTGTCGAATGGAAGCAATTTCAAAGATGAACAAACTGTAAAAACGCAGAAAAGGAACTTGACAGAATCGAGTGGTTATGCTATACTAACCATGGTTAGTCAGAACTAACCAACTACCTGCAACCGGAATCATGCAAACAGCAGGTATAAAAATCCGTAGGAAGGTCAGAATAAAAAGGCATTCGTATGGAAATCACAATCCGGTTTTCCCAATCACACAGATTACCATCAGGAAAGGAACGAATAAAATGGCTTATTTGGAAATTGAAAAGGTCATCGGCAGAGAAATTATGGACTCCAGAGGCAATCCGACCGTAGAAGCAGAAGTTTTGCTGGCAGATGGAACGATCGGCAGAGGTACTGCACCGAGCGGTGCATCCACTGGTGAATTTGAAGCACTGGAACTGCGGGACGGCGACAAGGCTCGTTACGGTGGGAAGGGTGTTACCAAGGCAGTAGAAAACATCAACACCACCATCAATGATGTACTGGTTGGGTTGGATGCTTCTGATATCTATGCAGTTGACCGTGCAATGCTCGCAGCAGATGGCACAAAGGACAAGTCCAATCTGGGTGCAAATGCCATTCTGGCAGTTTCCATTGCAGCTGCAAGAGCTGCTGCAATCTCTCTGGATATTCCGCTGTATCGGTTCTTGGGCGGCGTATCTGGTAACAGACTGCCGGTTCCGATGATGAACATTTTGAACGGTGGTGCACATGCAACCAATACCGTTGATACACAGGAATTCATGATTATGCCAGTTGGTGCTCCAACCTTTAAGGAAGCACTGCGTTGGTGTGCAGAAGTATTCCACAGCCTGGCAAAGATTCTGAAGGCAAAGGGTCTGGCAACCTCTGTTGGTGACGAAGGCGGCTTTGCACCGAACCTGTCCAGCGATGATAAAACCATTGAAACCATTCTGGAAGCAGTCAAGGCTGCTGGCTATGAACCGGGCAAGGATTTCATGATTGCAATGGACGCTGCTTCTTCTGAATGGAAGAGCGAAAAGGGCAAGGGCTATTATCACCAGCCGAAATCCGGCAGAGATTTCACGTCGGATGAACTGATTCAGCACTGGGCTGATCTGGTAGAAAAGTATCCGATTATCTCCATCGAAGATGCACTGGACGAAGAAGACTGGGAAGGTTGGCAGAAGCTGACTAAGGAACTGGGCGATAAGGTACAGCTCGTTGGGGATGACCTGTTTGTAACCAATACCGAACGGTTGTCCAAGGGCATTTCTTTGGGCTGTGGCAACTCCATTCTGATTAAGCTGAACCAGATTGGTAGCGTTTCCGAAACACTGGAAGCCATCAAGATGGCACACAAGGCAGGTTATACTGCAATTTCTTCTCACCGTTCTGGTGAAACAGCAGATACTACCATTGCAGACCTTGCAGTTGCTCTGAACACTTGCCAGATTAAGACGGGTGCACCGAGCAGAAGCGAACGGGTTGCAAAGTACAACCAGCTGCTGCGGATTGAAGAAGAACTGGGTGATGCAGCCGTATATCCGGGCATACAGGCATTCAATGTAAAAAGATAAATCCTTCCTATTTGATAAAAGATGATGGGGAAGCCGGCTGGCGGAAGTAATTCTGCCAGCCGGTTTTCTTTTTATATGATGTTCTGGAGATGCGATTCCTGCAAAAAATCTGCATTGACAAATCCCGAAAAATGGGATAAACTGAAAAGGATGCAACGAAGGAGGAAAATTTTTTATGCAGACGTTTACCAACAACTTAATCTTCAGTTTAAACGCAACGATTCCCATTTTTTTAATGATGGCGTTGGGGTTCTTTTTACAGCGAATCCACTTGCTGGACGACCATACCACCCAGAAATTGAATCAGTTTGCCTTTAAGGTGCTGCTGCCAGCCTTGTTATTTATGGACTTGTCGACCGCAGATTTTCAGTCGGTTTGGGATACCAAATTTGTACTGTTTTGTTTTTGTATTACTAGTGTTAGTATTGGCATTGCCTTTTTACTGTCGCTGCTGCATCGGGAACGGGCAGACCGTGGGGAATTTATTCAGGCAGCCTACCGCAGCAGTGCTGCAATTCTAGGAATCGCCTTTGTCAAGAACATTTATGGCGAAGCAACCATGGCAGCATTGATGATTGTCGGAACAGTACCGCTCTATAATATCATTGCCGTGGTGGTACTCTCTCTAACTGCTCCGCAGGCAGAGGGGCGACCAAAACCAAACCGGAAAGCGTTACTCTTAAAGACGTTGAAAAATGTTGCAACCAATCCGATTATTTTGGGGATTGTCGTTGGCATGTTGTGGTCAGTTTTGCGGATTCCGCAACCTGTGATTCTGTCGAAATCGGTTTCCTATCTGGGCAACATGGCAACACCGCTTTCCCTGATTGCTTTAGGGGCATCGTTTCAGTGGCAGGATGCAAAGGGCAAACTTCTGGCAACGCTGGGCATTACGGCAACGAAACTGCTGTTGTTCTGTGCATTGTTTTTACCGTTGGCGGTTGCGTTTGGATTCCGGACAGAAAAACTGATTGCCATTTTGGTGATGCTGGGCAGTGCAACAACTGGAAGCTGTTTTGTCATGGCAAGAAATATGGGACACCGTGGAACATTAACTGCTTGTTCGGTCATGATGACAACATTGTGCAGTGCGTTCACATTGACGATGTGGTTATTTATTTTGCGGACGCTGCAATACATTTAAATAAGATAAAAAATAGAATGAAAATCAAAACAAAATCGGCAGCCGTACGAAATGAGTACGACTGCCGATTCTGTTATAAAAATTGAAAGAGGAGAAGCGAATGGTTTATTGTTCAGATGTATCAACTGGCAGATTTGGAACTTCATCACTGTTCAGTATAAATTTCATCAGATAACTAACATCCTTCTCACCAATGTTTCCATCTCGGTCAACGTCTGCATTTTTCTGTGCAACATCAGAAAGTATCATCAGATTTGCAAGATACTTGTTTGTTGTGATACTGTCCAGAATATCTACAACGCCATCCAAGTTGACATCACCGTAGTTCACGCCTTCTTCATCGGCAGTTGTCGTTGTGGTGACAGCTGGCTTTGTGGTTGTGGTTGGAGCAGCAGTTGTTGCAGTTGTAGTAACAGCAGTTCCGCCCTGGTCAGCATATACCATGTAATACAGGTTTGCAGTATCTGCCTTGGTAATGGTGTGTGTGCCAGCAGATACAGAGACTTGAATGATGCCGTCGCCCTTTGCAGTATACTTCGTACCATCTACCTTAACCGTTGCATTCGGTTCAACAAATACGAGGGTCAGGTCACCCTTTGCAGTGTTGGTAAAGCCAACAGAAGTTGCAGATTCCATTTTCAGGCTCTGGGTCAGGGTCAGACCGTTATAAGAAACAGTACCCTTGTTGGTTGCCAGATTACCCGTGATGGTATAGAAGCTGCTGTTCTTGCCGTTTGCGGTAAAGTCGTGAATCTGTGCACCAGCCGGAGTCGGTGTTTCGCTCTGCTTGCCGCTGGTTGTAGTAGTCGGCTTTACAGTTGTTGTCGTGGTGGTTGTGGTTGGATTCTGTCCGGAGGTGGTTGTGGTTGTAACAATTGGCGTATCGCTATTGCTGAGGTGATAGCCCATTGTTCCATACTTGCCATCGGTCTTTGTTTCATACAGACCGCCCAGATTCAAAGAGCCGTCTGCATTTCTCCAAGCCTTGTGGAAATCCGTTCCCTGTTCCGGAGCTTTCGTCAATGCGATGAAGTCGGAAGCGGTTGGACCTGTAAACTTCGTGCCAATCTTTGCTCCGTTGGTGATTGCAGTATCGGACTCAACCAGATAATAACCGCTGTTGTAGTAAACACCGTTGTTGTAAGTACCAACGTATTTATCATTGGATGCACCGCCCTTCAGCTTTGCATCTGAAAGGAAGATAGAAGCATCATAATAAGACATCAGGTTGTCAAAATCGCAGCCTGGGTCGGTACAACGATAGCAGGAGAAGTTCGGCTTGCCCGTGCCTTCGCCATTGTTGTTGATGGCGGTGCAGTTGATCAATGTGCCGAGCTTCGGGTTGTTGTTATCCGTAAAGCCGCAGTGCAAGTTTTCAAAGGACAGACAATTCTTTACAACATGAGCAGAGCCAATGCCGCTGCCGCCCAGCTTGAAGCCGTTACCGTCGCAGTTGCCATAGCCTTCGCCAAATTCTGTAAAGCCGTTCCGGAATGCAACGCAGTTTTGAATGGTAACAATACCAATCGGACCTGTTGCAGCTTTTGCAAACAAATCCCAGCCGTCATCGCTGTTGTTGTATGCCATGCAGCCATCGAATACATTGCCTTCACCGCAGGTCAGCTTTGCAGCAAAACCGTCTGCATTTTCCATGGAGGCATTGTCGCAGTTGTTCTTAGAAGTACAGTTCAGAATCAGGTTATAGCTCGGCCAATCTGCAATGGTTGCAGCACTGGTATTATACCGGGAAATCTGTAAGCCGGTGTCCTGATTGTCATTGAAGACCATGTTTTCAATGCGGTTGTGATTGCCGGCAAGCAGCATGCCGTTATCTGCAGCCTTAGTGATTTCAAAACCGTAGAATTTCCAGTAGTCGCCATCCAGTACGACACCACGCTTCGAGCCGTCTGCTGCACCCTGTCCGCTGAAGTCCAGCTTTACAGTTGCACCCGGATAAGCAGAAATGGTCTTGTATGCATTTTCTGCACCATTGTTGCTGCTGTCGATGAGAATCATTTCACTCAGTTCATAAGTGCCATCGAGCAGGTAAATGGTCTGACCAGCGGAAACCTTCTGAATGGCTTCGTAGATGTCCATCGGGTCATCCATCGTACCAACACCCTTTGCATTCGGGGCACAGTACAGAGCACCTGTAACCGGAGTTGGTTTTGTTGTTGTGCCAGCTGGAACAGTAGTTACAACGCCACCCTTTGTAGTGGTAATGGTGGTTGTAGTGGTGGAAGTTGTGGTGGTAGCAGGTTTGGTTTCTGTAACCTGTGGAGTATTTCCGCTGTCACTGAATCCGCTGCCGATGTGGGCAATGGAAGATTTGTAAGCAACCAAAGCTGCTTTCAGTTCCTGATTGACTGCATAGCTGGTATCATCGACAGCATTGTCAAACTTCCACTGTAAGTCGCCGCCGTCCACACGGCCAGCGTGTGCCGTTACAATGCTCGGAACATCTTCCGGAGCGTCAGCTGTGTAGCTGTACATAATGTTGCTGTTGGTGTCGAAATTGTTATAGGTCGTTCCGCCGGAAACCGTCTTAACAGAGTTTGGAACGGTTTCGGAAGGAGAAGAAACTTCGTAAGCATCAAAGCTGGTGTTGTTTTCAGCATATGGAATATAGCTGGATGCACCAACAATGACATTATTATAAGCTTTGATGATACCGCCGGGTTCGCCGGAGAATGTGCCTTCACCGAGTGCATCTGTACCCTGTCCAGAACTCATCATCGGGTCTTTGCAGTTCCGGAAGTAGTTATTTTCTACGAATGCAGAAGCTCCCATGGTAACGCCAACGCCATACTTTGCATTTCCGTCAAAGTAGTTGTTGTAGCTGTGCACGGAGCAGGTGCGAATCCGAGGGTGACGGGAGTCAGAGTGGTCATACCAGTTGTGGTGATAGGTGATATAGTTGGTTTCGGTTTCGGACTTCATGCCTTGCAGGTTGCACTTGCCGTTATCCCAGAAGTGGTTGTAAGAGTGGGTGACATAAGTGGACTTTTTGGTATCCAGTGCACCATCGCCCTTTACCTGGTCGGCATCAGAACCGGCATCGCCATAGAAGAAATCGCAGTTATGTACCCAGATGTGGTCGTTGCCCTGCTGCAAGCCGCAGTTATCACCTTCGGAGCTGTTGCAGTTCATGAAGCCCAGATTCCGAACTTCAATGTTCGAGCAGTTCTTCATAACCAGACCAAAGCCATTCAAAACAGCATCGTTGCCAACGCCTTCAATGGTCATGCCAGCCTTTGCGGTGTCCACATACAAATCACCCTTCGTCAAATCAGTCGGGTCAGTGATGTTGCCGATGATTCGCAGGCAGAGCGGACGGGTTTCCTTGCCTTTTTTATAGGCATTGATGATTGCCTGTACACCAGTTACAGTGACATTGCCCTTGCCTTCTGCATTCAGGCTTGCAGTAACCGTATCTTTATTTTCATTCGTGACATAGACAACAACGGCATCCGCACGCAGTGTGCCGTCTTCGTTGTATGCACCGGAAGAAGTGCCTTCTACAAAGCCGAAACCGCTTCTATCATGGGCTGCTACAGAAACCGTTGCTTCTGCTGCACCGGATAATTCTGTTGTACCATTGACTGGAACGACTTTCAAAGTGTAATTTCCGGCTTTCAGACCAACGGCATCTGCACGGAAATGCCCGTCTTGATACTGCCGGATCAGCATGCTGTCCAGCTGTACGCCGTTGCAATAAACATTGTAACCGGTTGCACCGCTGACTGGCTGCCATTCCGCATAAGCCCCCTCAAAATACCCTGCGGATTTGGTGATGGAAATGCTGCTGGAAGCCAGCAGGGAAAGATTTTCTTCCCATGCTGCATCGGCAGCCGGAACAGCATCTGCTGCGAATCCCAGCATCTGGGATGGAAGCGAAGCAACTGCTGTGACAGCAGCAACCAGCGCTGCCGTCATGCCCTTTTTGAATGAAAATGTGTGTTTCAAAATAAATCCTCCTCATATGCAGTCCCCAGTAACCTGAGTTTGACTGCTGAACCATGTAATTTAAGCATACAACTTTTTGATAGCAGTTGTCAATCTGCAAAAATACTGAAAATATTGGCATTGATTTAGCTATTTTACACAAAAGTTTTCATAGGTTTTTGTAGATATATTTTTACATACAGTATCTATTTGTTAGAAAACAAACATAAATATCAGTTTTGTTGTGCTTTTTCGGTTTTATTTTTTCTGATTGTCGGTTGTGTTTCCTGCTTTGTCGAAATAGCAGAAAGCAGGTGGGAAAATCAATGATTTTTATGGATTCTTTACAAATTCCGGATTCCAATCAAGATTAAATCGAAAACAGTTGACAAACGATTTGGAAGCGGATATAATAAAAATGATGATTTCCTGTCAAAATGAAGACCAACAAATATAGACAACCTGTCTGTACTGCAACAGACAGCTCGATAGAAGAAAGGATCGATTGGATTGAACGAAACGCAGAAAGACAACCGTTCTACATACGGCAGTCCGGCTCCGCTTTCCAGAGAACAGATGCAACAGCAAATGCAGGCTGCTTTTCAGGATGGATCGAATCGCCCGAGAAAGAAGAAACAACCAGAACAAAGACGGATTTCTGATATGCCAAACGGCAAGCCAGCTCAAAGGGGAAAACGTGGCAATCAGCCAGAACCAATGCCCCGTTCCGTTGGTCAGGCGAAAGCAGAAAAACTTCGGCAAATCAAAGCGTCCGTTGCCTCTGCTTCGCAGGGGATTTATAATGAAGAAACGCCATCTGCAACCGCAGCTGAAGCACATCGCTATGTGCATCGCCGCAGCAGTGCACCGCCACCGCTTGTTCCGCCACGGAATAGAAACAGCCGTCCGCAAGAACCGGAATATTATGGCGGTTCGGATGTGGCATCTTCCGGAAAAGGCGGAAAGATTGCTGGTATTATAGTACTGGTCTTGGTTGTACTATTATTAATTGGTTATTTGATTGGCTATTTCTCTTACCGGAGCAAGCTGCTGCCAAAAACCTATGTCAATGGTGTCAATGTCAGCGGAATGACATTAGCGGATGCAGAACAGAAGATTTTGAATAGTGCCAGCAATGAAGGCATTACCTTTATTAAAAAGAGTGGCGAAAAGGTGCACTTTGATGGGGCAGAATTTGGATCGACCGTTTCTTTCCAAGATGGTGCAATGGATGAAGTCACCAGCCAGAGCCATGTACTGTGGTTTACGCACTTGCTGCATAAGTCGGAATATACGGTTTCTGTAGTCAATTCTTATTCGGAATCGAATCTCTCGAATCTGATACTCTCTTACAGCTGGGGCACAACACCGCCGACCGATGCCCACATTCAAAAGGCAAGCGACGGCACGTATTCCATCGTTCCGGAAGATAATGGCGATATGATTGACGCTACGATTTTAATGAATTATACGCTGGAACAGATGCGGGAAGGCAATAACACGATTAAGTTGGAAGATGCAGATTGTTATTTGCAGGCAGAAGTTAAGTCCGAAGACTTGCAAGCTGCTTTGGATGCTGCCAACTCGCTGGCTGATCTGACGATTACCTATGACTTTGACGACCGACAGGAAGTTCTGGATACCAGCACCATTGCGGACTGGATTACAACAGATACAGACGGAAAAATTTCTGTCGATGAAAATAAGGTCAAGGCATGGGTCAATGAAAACTTGGTCAAGTATGATACCTTTGTACCGGGCTATACCCGCACGTTCCACTCCACCATGCAGGGAACAATTGAAGTACCGCTTGGCGATTATGGAATTTACGGCTGGAAAACGGATGTAGATGCAACCGTTGAAAAGCTGAAAGAATACATCCTTGCAGGCGAATCCGTCACCGTAGAACCGGAATATAGTCAGAGAGGCTATTGCCGTGCAACGGATGACATCGGCGATTCTTACGCAGAAGTAGACATCACGAACCAGAAAGTGTTTGTCTATAAAGATGGCGAATTGGTGATTGAATCCGACTGTGTAACGGGTCTGGCATCCGATCCGGAACGTGCAACACCACCGGGCGTTTATCGTGTCTGGACGATGGAAAAGGATGTCGTTCTGGGTACTTATGCCGTACAGGGTTATGAAGCACCGGTCAGTTACTGGATGAACTTCACAGAAATCGGGATCGGCTTCCACGACCTGGCGAGAGTTGCCTATGGTGGCGACATCTATAAGACCAATGGTTCTCATGGCTGTATCAACCTGCCATTGGATGTAGCCGCAGAAATGTTCGATACCATAGAGGTTGGTTATCCGGTCATTGTAATTCCGTAAGGGTTCGATAAAACATAAAAATGGAACAGACAGCAAGAGCCGCTTTTTGAAAGAAAAAGCGGCTCTTTTCTATTTTTGTCCCTTATTCCAACTGGTGAAAAAATTATTGTACGGCTGCCTTGATTTTGAGCAGAGCACCTTTTTCCAGACGGGAAACCTGTGCCTGTGAGATGCCGATTTCTCCGGCAACTTCCATTTGTGTTTTGCCTCGAAAGAATCGCAGATATAGAATATTTTTCTCTCTCTGTCCCAATCCCTGCATGGCTTCCCGAATGGAGAGTTCCCCCAGCCAGTTTTCCATACTATCTCGGTCGCTGATTTGATCCATCACATAGAGGGTATCACCGGAATCGGAATAGACGGGTTCATACAGGGAAACGGGGTCAGTGATGCTTTCCAGTGCAATCACAACATCTTCTCGTTTTGCCCCGATTTCCGTTGCAATCTGTTCAATGGTGGGTTCTCGCTGTAGTGTTCCGGTCAGGCGTTCTTTTGCCTGCATGGCTTTATATGCCAAATCTCGCAGGGAACGGCTGACTTTGACCTGATTGAAATCCCGCAGATACCGGCGAAGTTCGCCGCTGATCATGGGAACGCAGTATGTGGAAAATCGTACCTCTTTGCTCAAATCGAAATGGTTGATGGCTTTGATGAGTCCCACCACGCCGACTTGAAAGAGGTCTTCCATATCCTCGCCCCGTCCTGTAAAACGCTGAATGACGCTCAGAACCAAACGCAAGTTGCCCTGAATGAGTTTATCCCGTGCAGCCTTGCTGCCAGTTTCCTGAATTTCCCGCAGCAGTGCCATTTTTTCTTCTTCTTTTAACACCGTTAATTCCGATGTGTGAATGCCTGAAATCATCACCTTTTGAAATGCCATGCGTTTCACCTCCGCCTTTAGTATGCCCGAGGGAAAACGCCTTTAGCCATTTTTTTCATCGACAAATCCCTACAAAAAAGCGGTGTACAATTAAGACAACAATTCCTGTCGCAAACGGGATAAAATCTTTTTTTCTTTTCTGGAAACCTGCACTTGAGAGATACCAAGCCGCTTTGCGGTTTCGGTCTGCGTGAGGTTTTGAAAATAGCGATATTGCAGCAATTTCCGGTCAGCTTGCGGCAGGATTTGCAGCACTTGCCGCAGAGCAAACAGATTTTCCAGTTCGGTGTCCGGTGCAGGAACAGGAATTTCCAAGGGGGCTTCTTCCGCAGCAGTGGTCAGCGAGAGCGGCGGCTGTGCAGCACAGAGGGATTCTGCAATGACTTCTTCCGAGAGTCCAGAACGCTCCGCCAGTTCTGTCAGCGTGGCAGCCCTGCCGTGTTTCTGTTGAAACTGTTCTTGTAACTGTTGGATTTGCATAGCGTGTTCTTTGAGAGAACGGCTGACTTTTACCGCACCGCCATCTCGAAACAGTCGTTTGATTTCTCCGAGAATGACCGGAACAGCATAGGTGGAGAACTGCACACCACGGGTACAGTCAAATGCTTTGACTGCTTTTAATAAGCCGATACAGCCAGCAGAATAGAGGTCTTCATATTCCATGCCTCGCCCTCGAAAGCGGTTGGCACAGAGATGCACCAGCCCGAGGTGTTCTTCGGCGGTGGGAGCATTCATAGAGAAGCCCTCAGTTTTTTCCGCATGATGACGGTTGTCCCTTCATTGGGTTTGCTGCGAACTTGCAGGTGATCCATAAAACTTTGCATCACAGCAAATCCCAGCCCTGCACGTTCTTCCTCCTTTGCAGTGGTATAGAGGGGCTGCATGGCTTGTTCGATGTCTGGAATGCCGCAGCCACGGTCTTTGACACGAATATAAACTTCACGGTCTGCTAAAATCTTAATATGTAATTCTACATCGCCTTTCTGGCTGCGGTAGCCATGTACAATGCTGTTGGTGACCGCCTCGGAAACGGCGGTTCGGATGTCTGCCAGTTCTTCCACGGTGGGGTCGAGCTGCACCAAAAAGGCAGCAACCAGCGAACGGGCAGTGCGTTCGTTGACAGAGATGCCGGGAAAGACCATTTTCATTTGGTTGGTGGTATGCATGACGTTCCTCCTGCTTAAACGTTGGTGATTTCGATGCTGGCGATGCGTTCCATGCCGGAAAGCCGCATCACTCTGCGGATATGCGGGGGCGGATTCTGGATGATGACATGACCGGAACGAGCCTGCATCTGCTGGCAGCGACCCAAAATCAACCCGATTCCGGAACTGTCCATGAATGTGACCTTTTCAAAGTCCAGCCGCAGTTGATGCGGTTCGTAGTCTAAAATTGCTTGGTCGATTTCTTCTCGCAAGCTGCGGGCACAGTGGTGGTCGATTTCGCCGTCTAGTACTGCCGTCAGGCAGGGGTTTTCCAGTTGGATGGTAACAGGCATGGTGATGCTCCTTTCTTCGTCCTGTAGAGAATAGTTTTATTGTAGCAGGAATGGCGAAAAAAATCTGTCGAAGGAGCGGTATTGTTCTGTCGGGAAAAGCGAAATCTATAGAAGAACGAGCGGAGAATGTTGGCGGTCGTTCTTTCAAAAAGAAAGAATTCAACCTTAAAATTTTGTAAAAATAAGAAAGAATGGGTCAAATCAGCGAGAATTTACAAAATAGATTGGTTTTCTTATTTACAAATTGCAGAAATTGGAGTATAATAAAAAAATATGTAGACCCCGTTGCCGGCTGCGGAGCGGTGTTCCTGCATCTAACACGATGGCAGTACCATGTTGCTTTGTGCAGGATCGTGGAAAATTTGCCGTTGTTCCAAACAAATGAAAAAGCAAGGAGGAGGATTTTTATGTTTTTTTCAGAATCCGATGTGACGGAATTTATTGAAGACAACGATGTAAAATTTATTCGACTGACATTTTGTGACACCCTTGGGGCAATGAAAAACATTGCCATTTTGCCGAGAGAACTGCCGAGAGCGATTGCTTACGGCATCCCGTTCAATGCAACGGGACTGCTGGAGGAACAGCACCAGAACTTATTGCTGAAACCGGAATGCACGACCCTTTCTGTTTTGCCGTGGCGGCCGCAGTCCGGCAGAGTTGTCCGGTTCTTCTGTAACCTGATGACCATGGATGGCAAGCCGTATGCAGGGGACTTGCGGCAAAATCTCCGCAATACCATGCGAGAGATTGAAGAAAACGACTATCAGTGTCAGATTGCAACCCGCTGTGAATTTTATCTGTTTAAGACTGATGTAGAGGGCAATCCGACCAGAGAACCCTATGACCAAGGCGGCTATCTGGACATTGCACCGCTGGACAAGTGCGAAAATACCAGACGGGAAATCTGCCTGTCGCTGGAAGAAATGGGATTGAATCCGACTTCCTCCTGTCACAAGCATGGGCCAGGACAAAATGAAATTGATTTCGCATGTAGCAATCCGCTGACCGCAGCGGACAACATGATGCATTATAAAACCGTTGTGAAAACGATTGCAGCCCAGAACGGCTTGTATGCATCGTTCATGCCGAAGCCGCTGCCGAATCAGAACGGCAGTGCTTTGAAAATCAATATCATTGTCCGCAAGCATGGACAAAACATTTTCGGCTCTTGCCCAGAGGATATGACACCGGAAGGGAAGTCCTTTATTGCCGGAATTCTGAACCGCATCTGTGGCTTTACGCTGTTTGCAAATCCAATTGTAAATTCTTATGAACGTTTGCAATTGCACACCGCACCGGGACGGGTCAACTGGTCATCCGAAAATCGAGTGCCGTTGATTCGCCTGATGTATGTACCAGGCGGCGATGCCATTATTGAAGTACGGTCTGCGGATGCCTATTGCAACCCGTATATTACGTTCCAGATGCTATTGCGTGCTGGTATGGAGGGTATTCATCATCAGGAACAGCTCAAGGAAGAATGGGATGCAGCCAACGTGACAACGGTATTCCAGAAGCTGCCGACTTCGTTGGAAGAAGCGTTGCAGATGGCACGGGAAAGCGAATTTGTAAAGGCGTATCTGCCGAATGCAATTCTGCATGATTTCTTCCAGAAGACCGAACAGCAGATTCAAGCAGTTTCTGAAGCAGAAGATGCACAGGCATACTCCTATCATCACTTTTTTTAAAACCATGATGAGAAAAAGATGAAAAGGGGGTATGGATGTGTATACAGAACGAACGCTGTTGATTTCCGGTTCAGAAAAGGGATTGGATGCGATTATCAATTTTCTGAAAGGCTGCGGATATGCTGCGGTTTCTGTGGTATCCAGCGGCGATGAAGCACGCCGGAGACTACAGCAGGACACGTTTAGTTTAATTGTGTTGAATACACCGCTGAAAGATGAATTTGGTTATCAGCTTTCGCTGCAATTGACACAAAATACTTGTTCCGGTGTTGTGATGCTCTGCAAGGCGGACATGGCGGAGGAAATGGCGAACAAGACGATTTCCTATGGGGTTCTGGTGGTTGCAAAGCCTTTGAATCGAGCGGCACTGCTACAAGCGATTCGGATGGGGAAAGCGATGCACGGTCGAATGATGCATATGAAAGCGGAAAACGACAAGCTGCAAAAGAAACTGGAGGAATTGCGGTGTGTATCCCGTGCAAAATGTATCTTGATTGAACGGGAACAATACACGGAAGAGCAGGCACACCGTTATATTGAAAAACTGGCAATGGATACCCGCCGGAATCGGAAAGACGTTGCAATGGAAATTTTGTCCCGTTATGTTGGGGCATAAATAGAGTTGATAAAAATAATTCGGGGCATTTTGCAAACGCAGCAATGCCCCGAATTTTATAAAATGACAAAAAAGAATTGTTGTTATTGAGCAGAATAAACAGAGTAGCAGTCTGTTTGTTTGTTCCAGTCAGCATCATAGTACTGAACGTAGATTTCCACTTTTTCAATGGAAGCTGGGTCGATTGGCTGATTGTAACAATAAATGGTTTTCTTATCTTCTCCTGTTCCAGTTCCCTGCACAAAGGCGAACTGCTGATAAGGCGTATCGGTTAGTAAAACGCTGCCATCCTGATTTTTTGGCAAATCGGGGAACATGAAGAAATCATCAGATAAGATCGTTCCATCCTTCAGATAGACAACGGGGGAAACGGCACCCAGTTGCTGTATGGTTTCCGGAATCTGCGATACAGAAAGGGACAGTTCATCCATAGAAATTGTAATTCCTTCTGATTCTGCGTTAATTACAGTGGTATCTATGGAATCAATTGGAATTTCTGCTGACCATGCTCCATCCAGAACAGCTGGCAGTTTTTCAAATGCAGCTTTACGTGCATCACGGGTCTTTTCATCAAGATGATGTGTTTGCCAGTAATCTTTCCATTCCTCAACGGGTGTGGTTTCGGAAGAATACGCAGTTCGCCAATGATCTTGTAAATCCACAATTTCATTTTGCACCTGCTGTTCCTGATTCTGATCATAAACGCCGGCAAAAGATACCTGCAACGTGCTGTCAGAGAAATCAGAATCTACCAGATAATAAGTGGCATAATACACATGGTCAGCAGTTTTGCTTTTCTGGAGATAACTGCTGAGTGAGCCGCTGTTTGTGAGTGCTTTTTCTGTTCCGTCTGCGGTTTTCAGTGTGAAATATGGCAGCAGTCCCATGGATTCCGTCAGAGCAGTGTCATCCTTTACGGTCAGTTGTACGCTAAGCATCAGCGTATTGTGATCGTGATAAAATCCAAGCAAGGAAACAGTTGCCTGATCTGTTGCTGTAAAAGTGACATCCGGGCAGCGATAATAGGCTTGCATCTGTGCAATGCTGTCTGGTATGCTGGAAGAAACACCAGGCAGATGAATTCCGGATTCAGAAAGATTAGAACTGGAAACTGTAGAGAAAAACAAGTCCATATTTCCAGTTATAGCAGCGGTTGTGATTGTTCCGCAAGCTAAAATTGCAACAGCAGCAGCAATGCCGAACAAGCGATAAGATTTTTTCTTTTTTGTTTTTACAATTGGATGATAACCAATTTTTGAAAACACTTGGTCGGTAATCGCCTTTTCATTCACCGTTTGTTCTTTTAGATGCGGCAGGGTGTTGTCCTCGGGTGTGAAATGGTCGAAAATGTCATAAAGACTCTGTTTCATATACATAACCCCTTTCTATCAGCAGTTGTTTTAATTTTTTTCTGGCACGATGTAATCGTACTTTGACTGCTGAAACAGATAATTGAAGTTCTTCTGCAATTTCTGGTATGCGTTGATAGTAATAGTAATAACGAATTAAAATATCTCTGTCTGTTACAGAAAGATTCCTTATCGTGTCTTGTAACGCCTCAGACAATAGCGTATGTTCAACTTCTTGTTCCAAATCTGCTGTTTCTAATAAAATTGCTTCTTCTTCTAAAGGAATTGTTTCGGATAGAGAACGCAGGCGGCTTTTTGCCTTGTTTCGTGCGATTGCTGCTAAGTAAGCACGTACTTTTCCGGCTTGCAGCTTGTCCGTTGTTTGCCAGACAGCAAAAAATGTGTCTGCGGTTAATTCCTCTACATCCTGTTCAGAAAGAGAACTGCGTGTAATATTGCGGATAATTGTGCCAACATAAGCTTGATAAGTAGCCATCAGAGCTTGCAGACCTTCTGGTTTTTGTAATTGCAGCAGGGTAATCAGCCGGCTTTCCCGCATAATGCATTCCTCCTGTTTTTGTTTTTTGAAGATTTCCTGTCAGTGTTGCAGCTGCCTGACATCTATCATAACGCAACGAGAGGGAAAATGGTTACTACTTTTCAAACAAAATGAAAAATCTGTTGAGAAATAAGGTTTTTATTTGAGGTCTTCATAAACCCCCAATCTATCGATGTGAAAAATGTAGGAAAGTAGAAATCGGCGATAATTTTTTAGAATTTTTTTCAAAAACCGCTTGACAAGATACCCCATTCGGGTCTATAATCAAGATACCCCGATGGGGTATTATCCTCTATGTGCAGTGGGCAAACACCTGCCAGGGGGAAAAGAAATGCAAAAGAAAGCTGGGTTTTAAAATGGTAAAAACAGTATTAAAGATTGATGGCATGATGTGCGGAATGTGCGAGTCACATATGAACAATCTGATTCGCAATCAGTTTCCAGTGAAGAAAGTGACCTCCTCTGCAAAAGATGGCGAAACCGTTATCATCAGCGAACAGGAACTGGATATGGCAAAGCTGGAAACAGAAATTGCAGGCATTGGCTACAAGCTGCTCTCGCATACCAGTGAACCATATGTCAAAAAGGGTCTGTTCTCGTTCCACAAATAAGGAAGTATTTGGAATATTGCTGTATAAATACTCAGAAATTTGGTAAGAATGCCAAAAAATGAGGAATTCTCTTGCCCTTCGCTTTCAAATCGGTTATAATAACATCAATGGAAAATCAATCCAAATGGGATTGATCCGGATTTGAATGGGGGTATTTCAGATGAGAAGAACAAGATTGATTTTAGGTGCATTCGTGGCAGCAACAGCCCTTGCTTGTACAGGCTGTGGAGAAGATGCAGATTCTACCGCAAATGTAGACTTGGAAGCCATGACTTCGGAAGCGGAGACAACATCGGCGGAAGAGCCGGAAGTGATTGTAAAAACTTCCATTGTAACGGAAATTGTAGTGAAGCCTGCAACTGAAACGGAAACAGTAGCCAATGCAACGCCTGCTGCAACCACAACTGCTGCACCAGCCGCTCCTGCTGCAAATACAACGACAGGGGATATTTATACGGATGTGATTGCACAATATCGGATTGCCAGTGACAAAGAAGTTTATCCATATTCTTATGCGATGGCAGATTTGAACTTGGATGGCTATCCAGAATTGATGGTTAAGACAGGAAACTGCGAAGCAAACTATGCCTATGAGATTTGGACAAAGGGAGCAGACGGAAAGGCTGTTAAGGCAGGAACAGCAAATGGTTTCCATTCAAATCTATATTGGACAAGGCCGGAGAGCCAGTGGGAAAAATGACCATTGTGGATCTCTGGAAATGTTCCTACCACAACGGAAGAATGTGCCTGGAATCGAAAAGGAGGAAGCATTATGTATCATGTTGAATATCTGCGGCAAAAGGAACGGCAGGAAGCGCTCCTCAGTCGGAAAAACGAGAAATCGGTGTTCTATAACGGCATTTACAACTGCTGAAAAATCCAGTTCTCACAAGAAATCATGTGCCGCTGCACTGGCGGTACGCCTGAATCCGGAGACCAATCCCTATTTTCTGGAACGATTGGGGGTCAATGCCGTGTTCAACGCCGGAGCCATCTATCTGGACAGCAAGTATTGTCTGGTCGTCCGCGTGGAGGGCAGTGACCGGAAAAGCTTTTTTGCTGTGGCGGAGAGCAGAAGCGGCATTGATGGCCGATACCCGGCTCCATGTTGCCACAACAGATCTGAAACGCTTGTTGGATTATGCCTTTCAGACGCCCCAGGATCCGCTGCGTAGTGCAGATTGCGTGCGCCAGCGGTGTGATCTCATTGATATGAAAAGACGTCAGGCGTTTTTTGTGCGCTGTTGCTTCAAATAAAAAACGACAGCCGGATAAAGATGCACCGACTGTCGTTTTTTTGATAGAAGGTCACCTCTAAATACCCCGCCTCTGATGGGGGCGCGGGTTTTTAGAGGTGACCAGAGGAGAAACAGATTCACTTGCTCATAATGTCTGCAATGATGTCCAGAACCTTGTCATGGCAGCCGCCGCAGCCTGTAGAACAGGAAGTGATCTCCTGAATCTTCTGGAATGCGCTCTCTACCTCGCTGAGGCTCTTTGCCTCATACATAGCAGATTCAATGTCTGCATAGGTTACACCCATGCAGTGACATACCTCATAGTTTTCCTGCATGATCTCCACCTCCTTTCTCATGCTGACATTGATCACCTGAAAACCGTATTCAATTTTGTCTGATTTGCGGTTTTTAGCGATTGTCTTTTCTTATTATAGCACATTTTCTGTGCGTTGTCTATGGCAGAACAAAGAATTTTTTCAAATTGTTCTCATTCATGTTTTGTTACAATTTTTTGATACAATAGAATAGACCTCCTCGGGAACTAACGAAGCACCATCTTCCTTGTCTATTTCACATCTGGCTTTGAGCCTCTCTCTTGAAATACATTAAGTATTCCTGCGGTCGCATCTCTTTGCCAGATGCGAAATATCCTGCGGAATTTGGCACTTCTCCAGTTTCCGAGGAGGTCTATTATAATGATCAGGATGGAACGTTGTATAGTAACTATTGTTGTCAGGGCATACAGGAAATTATGAGCTATGTTTTGAAGTCGGATACCTTGCAACAAACAGCGGATTATAGTTGGAAGCAGAATTATGATTTGGGACATGGCAATCCAACAGAAATGAAAAATGTATATCTGTTAGAAGAAACCGATATCAACCATTATGTTTTTCAGAACAGTTCTCGTGAAAGTGGAACAGGTGAGTTTACAAGTTTAGAAGAATTTATTGCAGCTGCACAGGGAATAAATTCCAACCAGAATCAATCCGAAGAGGACAAGCACTTGGTTACCGAAGCACCGCAGCAGCAGGAAACCACACCGCCAGCCGCTGCCGCCTCGGAAGATACCTTGAAAGAGCAGGTTCTCTCGAAGTGTGGCAACAGTCCGTTGGATTGGTATTATGATGATTTCGATGGCGACGGCAACAAAGAGGCGTTCGCAATGGCATATCGAGATAATGGAATGGGCGGTCATGAGATACTGGGCTTATTCTATGTCAATGCACAGGGAACGGTCACTGATTTAGGTACAGATTTCTGGGGTGCTTGTGGTGCTGGCAGAGTCGTTGCCTATAACAGCAGTAAGAAATTTTTCGTATTTGATACCAATAATGGTGGTTCTGGTTCTACCGATTATCTGTATGGTGTAACAAATGGGGCTTGCTATTCTTCCAACCTGTCTGGTTCTCTGCACGGCTTCCAAGTCGATGAAAACGGGGCATATACATTTGAAGATGGTTCTGCTGCCCACGAACGTCCACAGATTCGGCTGACCTACGATGAAAGCACTGGCGATTTTCATCAGTAAGCCATTTGAATGCTATCAGAAACAGAAAACGCTCCGGCAAGGTTTTTCCCTGCCGGAGCGTTACTTGTATTGTATTATAAAAGATGAAAAGTTATTGATTTCGATGATAAAGAATCATCAGCCCTTTTAATAAGAGATCATCATCTAAAATCATCGGATGTTTACAAAGCGGAACAATGACTGTCGCAAGTCCGCCCGTTGCAACCACCGTACAGGGTTCGCCAAGCTCTGCTTGAATGCGGTCGATCAAACCATCTAAGGAACAAGCAGTTCCAAACAGCAGACCGCTTTTCATACAATCAATGGTGTTTTTTCCAATGACATGCTTTGGCGGTTCGAGTGCGATTTTCGGAAGCTGTGCCGTGCGGGCAATGAGAGAATCATGTGAAACACCAACACCAGGCATAATGATTCCGCCAAGATATTGTTTGTTTCGATTGATAACAGAAAGCGTGGTTGCTGTTCCCATATCAATGATGATCAGCGGCAGGGAATATTCCTGAATGCCGGCAACTGCTCCGACTACCAAATCACTGCCCAACTGTGCCGGATTGTTGATAACAATACTCAGACCGGTTTTCATGCCCGGTTCTACAACGGTTACAGAAACATTTAAGTATTTTTGCACCGCTCTTTGAAATGTGTTGGTCACAGAAGGAACGACAGAAGAGAGAATTGCCCCCTGTACTTCCTTTGGGTCAATGTTGTGAACATCCAATGCCGTTTTGACATCTGAAGCATATTCCAAGTCTGTGGCTGCCTGATTGGTGGAGATGCGTTCAATAAAGAGAATCGTTTCTCCCTCAAAACCGCCCAGTACAATATTTGTATTTCCAATATCGATCGCAAGAATCATTTCGCATGTTCCTCATTTCTGCTTTTATTCTGCTGCAACCAATTTTGCTTTTGGAGCAGGAACTAATTTTGCCTTTGTCAAAGCTGCCCCGACTGCACCCGTAACTAAAGTGGAAGAAACCCATTCTGCAATGGCATTTATGCCGACAAAGGCACAAACGAACAGAAAGACATTTTTTCCTGGTGCAAGTGTTTCCCGATAGGACAGAATGATGTCCGTTCTTCCAAACAACAGAATCAAGCTACTCATGTAGAAGAGCGTGTTCAGGAAAGCAGCAAAAAATCCGGTTACCGCACAGTTTGCGATAGCACTTGTGCAGTGCTTCCGCATGGCATTGGAGAGAAGTCCAATGAGCAGACCGTCCAGCATTCTTGGCACAAAGCATTGAAAAACGGTCAGGATCGGACTGATTCCAAACAGTGTCGTTCCCAGTACGCTGCCGCCAAAGCATTGTAAGAAGCTGGTCAATCCAAAAACACCGCCGGCAACGATGCCGCCTACTGGACCAAGAGCAATCGCTGCAATTGCAACTGGAATGGTATTGAATGTAATGGCCAAAGGTCCAATATTCAAATATCCCAGCGGTGTGTAGGCGAGGATGACGAGGACTGCTGCCATTAAGCCCAGCAGTACCATAGATTTGATGTTTTTCTGTGATTTCATACAGAAACCTCCTTGTTATTATTCCCGAAACCGGGATACAATACAATACAGGTACAGTATATCATATTTTTTTCAAATTTTATATATCTTTTTCTGAATTTTTTGTGTTATACTATGCACAACCCACCGGATAGAAACTGCATCCAATCTGGTGAAATGGAAACCGACAGGAGGAACGCCCATGTTAACAGGAAAAAACGTTGTGCTTGCCGTAACCGGCAGCATTGCTGCTTATAAAATCGCCAACCTTGCCCGTATGCTGAAAAAACTGCATGCAGATGTACAGGTTTTAATGACACAAAACGCCACAAATTTCATCAATCCGATTACACTGGAAACGCTGACAAATCAGAAGTGTTTGATTGATACGTTTGACCGGAACTTTCAATACAGTGTGGAACATGTTGCCCTTGCGAAACGGGCAGATGTGGTTCTGGTTGCTCCGGCATCGGCAAACGTCATCGGAAAGCTGGCAAACGGCATTGCAGACGATATGCTGACGACAACCATTCTGGCGTGTCCGTGTAAAAAATGGATTTCTCCGGCAATGAATCACAATATGTATCACAACCCGATTGTGCAGGACAACATTCAAAAGCTGGAGCGGTTCGGCTATGGCATCATTCCGCCAGCGACAGGAATGCTGGCAAATGGCGACATTGGGGACGGCAGAATGCCGGAAGAAACGGTATTGTTAGAATATCTCTTGCGGGAAATTGCCTATCCAAAAGACCTTGCCGGAAAGAAGTTCCTGATTTCTGCCGGAGCAACGCAGGAAGCATTAGACCCTGTACGGTTCTTGACGAATCATTCTTCTGGAAAGATGGGCTGTGCATTGGCACGGGCAGCGATGCAGCGAGGAGCAGAAGTGACATTGGTTGCAGCTCATATGGAAGTTGCACCACCGCCATTTGTAAAAGTTGTTCGGGTGACATCCGCAGCAGACATGGCGGAAGCGATTTTACCGGTTGCAGCGGAATATGATTGCATTATCAAGGCAGCAGCGGTTGCAGATTATACCCCTGTTGCCACCTCCACGGAGAAAATCAAAAAAGCAGATGGAACATTGACGGTTTCGTTCCAGCGGACAACCGACATCTTGAAAACGCTGGGCGAACACAAGCCGGAACATCTGTTTTTATGTGGATTTTCAATGGAAACTGAAAATGTTATAGAAAATTCTCGGAAGAAGCTGCAATCGAAACATTGTGATATGATTTGTGCGAACAGTCTGCGGAAAGCAGGGGCTGGATTTGGCGGTGATACCAATATTATCACGATTCTGACAGCAGAACGGGAAATTGAACTGGAACAAATGACAAAAGACGAAGCTGCCCACCGCATTTTAGATACCATACTGGAAAGCGGACTTTGATTGTGTAATTTTTGCAGTTCGTCCATCTCGGTTTAGGATGTGAAACTTTTAGAAAACCACTTGCCAATCAGAAAAAAATGTTGTATAATAAAATTAGTCACGTTTCGTGCAATCAATTTAAAAAAATGGAGGATTCCCACTATGTATCAGGATATGATGGATACCATCGGATTCGTTGGAAAGTACGATCCGGAAGTAAGTGCAGCAATGGAAAAAGAACTGGAAAGACAGAGAAGAAATCTCGAACTGATTGCCAGTGAAAATATTGTTTCTCCGGCTGTTATGGCAGCAATGGGTTCGGTTCTCACCAATAAGTATGCAGAAGGTCTGCCGCATAAGCGGTACTACGGCGGATGCGAATATGTTGACGTTGTAGAAGAAATTGCCATTGACCGTGCAAAGAAGCTGTTTGGTGCAAAGTTTGCAAATGTACAGCCGCACTCTGGTGCACAGGCAAACACCGCTGTATATTTTGCTCTGTTGCAGCCAGGTGATACCGTACTGGGCATGAGTCTGGCACACGGCGGACATCTGACACACGGTTCTCCGGTCAATATTTCCGGTAAGTATTTCAACTTCGTTTCCTATGGTCTGGGCGATGATGAAACCATTGACTATGACAAGGTAGCCGCTCTGGCAAAGGAACACAAGCCAAAGATGATTGTTGCAGGTGCAAGTGCATATCCAAGAATCATTGACTTCCCGAAGCTGGCAGAAATTGCAAAGTCTGTTGGAGCATATCTGATGGTTGACATGGCACACATTGCCGGTCTGGTTGCAGCAGGCGTGCATCCATCTCCAGTTCCGTATGCAGATATTACCACCACCACAACCCACAAGACGTTGCGTGGCCCTCGTGGCGGTCTGATTCTCTGCAACGATGAAGAACTGGCAAAGAAAATTAACAAGGCTGTTTTCCCGGGCACACAGGGTGGCCCATTGATGCACGTGATTGCTGGTAAGGCTGTTTGCTTCGGTGAAGCCATGAAGCCGGAATTCAAGGAATACGGCAAGCACATTGTAGAAAATGCACAGGCACTGGCAAAGGGTCTGGTGCAGCGTGGATTCAATCTGGTTTCTGGCGGTACAGACAATCATCTGATGCTGGTAGACCTGCGTCCGTTCTCCATTACTGGTAAGGAACTGGAACACCGTCTGGATGAAGTTTATATCACCGTCAACAAGAATGCCATTCCGAACGACCCAGAAAAGCCGTTTGTAACTTCTGGTATTCGAGTTGGAACACCGGCTGTTACGACACGTGGTCTGGGCGTTGTTGAAATGGATCAAATTGCAGAATGCATGTATCTGACTGCAACACAGTTCGATAAGGCAGATGAAATTCGTGAAATGGTAACAGCCATCTGCAAGCAGTATCCACTCTACGAATAACCTACTTTTCTTTTTACTAAAAAAAGAAAAGTAGGCAAAAGAAAAAAGATTTGCCGTTCGGCAGGGAAAGCATGGAATTCTCTTTTTCATCTGGTTTCTTTTTGCTGAAAAAGGAAAAGTAGGCAAAAGAAAAAAGAGATTGCCGTTCGGCAACCGTTTGAACTCTTACAATTGAATGATTTTGCAAAGCGACTTTTGATGATACAATCAAAAGTCACTTTGTGTTTTTGCACACGAAACGGAAAGAAACATGGAATTGGAGGTGTTCAGCATGGCAATTCACTATCAGAAACTGACGGAAACTGAACTGCCAACATTTATTGATATGCGGATTCAGCAGTTGCGGGAAGAAGGAGCAACGGAAGACATTGACTTAAAGCCAGCCCTTTTTGATTATTATCGTCGGCATTTGGCAGATGGAACATTTGTTTCGTGGCTCGTCTTAGATGGTGCAACGATTATCGGAACAAGTGGAATGTCTTTTGTCGAAAAACCGCCCTATTTTGGCTGCCCAAGTGGAAAAATCGGGCTGCTTTCCAGTATGTTTACCCATCCGAACTATCGCCGACAGGGCATTGCCAAAAAGTTGTTGTCCCTAGTGGTTGCAGAGGCGAAAGCATACGGCTGCGGAACGGTGCAGATTACAGCATCTGATATGGGTGTGTTGCTGTATACCGATTTTGGCTTTCAGAAAAATAAGAATTTTATGCAGCTGAAATTGACTGATTAACATCACAGAAAGGATCTTTCATGCAATACATCGTAAAACATTTTTCAGAACTGACCATAGAAGAACTACTGGAGATTTATAAGCTGCGAGTTTCTGTTTTTGTGGTAGAACAGAAGTGCCCCTATCAGGAAGTGGACGACGCTGACCGAGATTCCTATCACATCTGGTTTCAAGATGAAGACGGCATACAGGCATATGCACGGGTGATGGATGGCGGTGTGACATTTGCAGAACCATCCATTGGCAGAATCATTGCGAAGAAACGGCGGTGCGGACTGGGTAGTAAAATCGTTTCCAATGGTATACAGCTTGCACAGGAGCGGTTTCATGCAAAACAAATCAAGATTGCTGCTCAGACTTATGCCATTCCATTTTATGAACAGGCAGGATTTCGAGTGATTTCAGAACCGTTTTTAGATGTAGGCGTTCCGCATGTGCTGATGTTGTGGGAACAGCCGAAAGAATCATCCATCAACAGGGGGAACGTGTCGTGAAACAATACATTGTAGATGCCTTTACAGACCGGATTTTTTCCGGAAATCCAGCAGCTGTTTGTGTGTTGGAACACTGGCTACCGGAACAGCAGATGCAGAATCTTGCCATGGAGAACAATCTTTCAGAAACGGCTTTCATTGTGCCGGAACAAGATGGTTATCAACTGCGTTGGTTTACACCAAGTGGAGAAATTGATTTCTGTGGACACGCAACCCTTGCAGCAGCATATGTATTGTTTCGGTTTGTTCAACAGCAGGCAACAACGCTTTTCTTTTCAACGCAGTCAGGGAATATCACCGTTCAAAAGCGAGCAGATTGCTATGAGATGAATTTTCCGGCATATACTTGTCATCCAGTTGCTGTGACCGCAGAGATGGAGCAGGCAATCGGCGTAAAACCACTGGAAGCCTATCTGGATCGAGATTTGCTGCTGGTGTTGGAAAATGCAGATGCAGTGCGAAACTTGCAGCCAGATTTTGCAAAGCTGAGCCAATTAGACGGTGTTTGTATTGCTGTTACAGCACGGGATACAGAATATGACTGTATTTCCCGTGTATTTGCTCCAAAGATGGGCATTCCAGAAGACCCGGTAACCAGTTCAACACATTGTATGATTGTTCCGTATTGGTGTGAGAAGCTGGGAAAATCCTCTTTAACTGCTCTGCAAGCATCTCGCCGTTTTGGTGTTTTGTATGCAAAGCAGTGCGGAAATCGGATTCAAATTGCAGGGAAAGCGGTTTTGTTTGCAGTTTCGGAAATCTTCATGGAAACAGAAACCAAGTGAAAAACGGACTCAGAGAGGAGGGAATACCATGCAGCCTTTAGCCGAACAGATTCGCCCGACTTGTCTGGAGGAAGTGGTTGGACAGCAGCATTTGCTTGCACCAAACCGACCGCTCCGCCGGATTATTGAGAGCGGAAAGATTCCGAATATGATTTTTTATGGACCTTCCGGCGTTGGAAAAACCACAGTTGCCCGTATGATTGCCAACAGCACCTCGATGTCGCTGCACAAATTAAATGGAACGACTGCTTCTACAGCAGATTTACGGGAAGTTGCTGCGGAAGTCGGAACGCTTTCCGGTATGCATGGCATTTTGCTGTATCTGGACGAGATTCAGTATCTCAACAAGAAACAGCAGCAAAGTCTACTGGAATATATTGAAAGTGGGGATATTACACTCATTGCATCGACCACAGAAAACCCCTATTTTGCGGTTTACAATGCATTGATTAGTCGGTCAACGGTTTTTGAATTCAAAGCCGTTCCGCCGGAGGAACTGCAAAAAGCAGTAGAACGGGCATTTTCCAAAGTGCAGAAAAATTTCCCTGTGCCGATTACAATTGCAGAGGGTGTTTGTGCACATATTGCCGGCGGATGCGGCGGTGATGTCCGCAAGGCGATGAATACGGTAGAACTCTGTGTGCTGTCAGCAGAAAAGACAGAATCCGGTCTATCTGTATCGCTGGAACTGGCACAGGAATTGACCCAACGCAGCAATATGCGATATGACCGGGAGAATGACCAGCACTATGATTTATTATCCGCTCTACAAAAGTCCATTCGTGGTTCGGATGAAAATGCAGCATTGCACTATGCAGCCCGATTGCTGGCAGCAGGAGATTTGCTTTCGATTTGTCGGCGGCTGTTGGTGATTGCCTCGGAAGATATCGGGCTTGCCTATCCGCAGGCGATTGTGATTACAAAAGCATGCGTGGATAGTGCCTTGCAGTTGGGCTTGCCGGAGGCACAAATTCCGCTGGCGGAGGCGGTGGTATTGCTGGCGACTGCTCCGAAGTCGAATAGTGCGTATCTTGCCATGCATCGGGCAATGGAGGACGTAGAAAAACATGGGGCACTGGATTTTCCACGGCACTTGCAGAACTGTCATTTTGATGGAGCAGGGGCAGCCGTAAAGGGGCAGCATTATTTATATCCGCACGATTATCCGAACCATTACGTTCCGCAGCAGTACTTGCCGGATGAAATCCGAGATGCAGTCTATTATGAATTTGGAACAAATAAGCAGGAGCAGGCAGCTGCCCTCTACCGGAAGAAATTACTGGAACAAGCAAACAAAAAGTAAACATCAAAATCAACAGAAAGAAGGATTTTTTAAAATGGCATTACCGAAAGACCCTTACATTTTATTGAGTTATTTGAACACCCAGCTGCGGGACAAATACGCTTCTCTTGCAGCGTTGTGTGATGATTTGGAGGAAGATCAGGCTGCTTTAGAAGCAATCATGCAGACGGTGCAGTATCATTATGATGTAAATTGTAACCAATTTATTCACAATTCTTAAAACCGTGTTCGTTCCTGAAAATGTTAAAAGAAAATAGTTGACAACCAATCTGGAAACGGATATAATAAAAACAATGATTTTCTTGTCAGAATTTGTACGAAAGACATAATAAATCGTACATTTTCACAAAAATATGAAAAAACAAGAAGGGAACGATTGCAATTGAACGAAACACAGAAGAAAAAGAATTCATCTTACGGCAGCCATCCGCCAGCCAATGCTCTTTCCAGAGAGCAGCTGCAACAGCGAATGCAGGCAGCGTTGCAGAACGGGCAAGGGACAACTCGGAAACGGCCGCCAAGACCTTATACAGAGGATGAAGCAGAATCCGTATCGGAACAGACCAAAACGAGAAAACCACCTCGCAGAAGAACATTTCCGGCAGAACACCTGAACCACGATGCAGTGGACATGGATGCGGATATGGGTTCGGAAGCGTATGATGTAGAAGTGGAAGAAGAACGTCCTCGCTCAGTGAAGCGGATGCCTCGACCAAAGCCAGAGCCAGCAGCAGAAGCTGTAAAAAGCGGAAATGGCAGGAAAATCGCCCTGTTGATCAGTTTGATTGTGATCGTTGCATTGCTTGCGGTTTATTTGGTTGGCTTTTTCTCGTATCAAAATTGCATGCTCCCGAATACCCGTGTGAATGGCATAGATGTCAGCGGAATGACAGCCGCAGAAGCGGAGCAAAATATTCTCAGCCAAGCGAATGCAAAGGGAATTACCTTTGTGAAAAAAGATGGGGAAGAAGTGCCGTTCTCCGGCGATCAGTTTGGTTCAACTGTTTCGCTCACCAGCAATGCCGTTTTAATGGATGCTACGCAGAATGGACATGCTGCATGGTTTACAAGTTATTTTCATCCAACCGATTTAACGGTTTCGGTTGTCAATACTTATTCAGAAGAAGAACTTGCTGATTTAGTCAAGAACTATACCTGGGGAACAGTTGCACCAACGGATGCAAAAATTGAAAAAGGCGATGATGACACCTATCAGATTGTACCGGAAGAAGAGGGCGATATGGTGGATACGGATACCCTTGCAGCGTATACGCTGGAACAGATGAAAGATGGCAACAATACCATTTCGCTGACGGATGCCAACTGTTACTTACAGCCGGAAATCACCTCGGAGGATTTGCAGGACAAACTTGCAGAATACAATCGGTTTTCAGATTTGACCATTACTTACGATTTTGATGACCGGCAGGAAGTTTTAGAGCCGGAAACGATTTCCGAATGGATCACCGTCAATGAAGAAGATGATTCTGTGGAAGTGGATCGGGATGCGGTCACCAACTGGGTGAATGAAAACTTGGTAAAGTATGACACCTATGGTTCAGACTATATGCGGACATTCCACTCCACCTTACAGGGTACGTTAGAGATTCCAGGCGGACAGTATGGAATTTACGGCTGGTTGACGGATGTGGAGGCAACGGTTGATAAGCTGATTGAATATATTCAGAATGGCGAAAGCGTGACTGTAGAACCGGAATACGCTCGAACTGGATATTGCCGGGCAACAGATGACATCGGTGATTCTTACGCAGAAGTAGACATTACGAATCAGAAAGTGTTTGTCTATAAAGATGGCGAACTGGTGATTGAGTCTGACTGTGTAACGGGTATGGCAAACGACCCCTCCAGAGAAACACCGCCAGGTGTTTATAAAGTCTGGTCGATGGATCGCAACCGGATTCTGGGGACGATGGAAGCGTATGGTTACGAACAGCCTGTAGATTACTGGATTTATTTCACCGAAATTGACATCGGTTTCCACGACTTGGCACGGAGTGCTTACGGTGGAGATATCTATAAGACGAATGGTTCTCACGGCTGCGTCAACTTGCCGTTGGATGTAGCAGCAGAGATGTATGATACCGTAGAAATCGGTTATCCAGTCATTGTGATTGCATAACCAGTACTTGCAAACAGAAAAACAAAATTCGATATTGGAACGAAAAGCAGTCTGTACAAATTGTGCAGGCTGCTTTGTTTATACACGCTCGATTGCTAATCTCACTGCTATGGCTTTACTTTTGCAAAATGGCATGAAAAAAAGCACTTGCCGGAGCAAGTGCAAATCTGATTATTTGTTTCCATGATTACATTTTTTCTTTTGTTTCCTTGACCAATTGACTTAAAGTGATTTTAGCAAGTTCATTTTCCATTGCCGTTTGAATGTTATCCAGTTTGCTGTCCAATACAGCGTGAACGTTTCTGCCTACCGGACAATTTGCATTTGGGTTTTCATGAAAATGAAAAAGAGCTTCTTCTTTTTCGACTGCTTTAAATACATCCAGCATGGTGATTTCATCCGGAGATTTTGCCAATGATGCACCGCCAACGCCTGCTTTGATTTCCACAATTCCAGCCGATGAGAGCAATCCTAATATGTTTCTGACAATGACAGGATTTACATGGATACTTCCGGCAAGGAAGTTGGAAGTAATTTTATAGTCGTCTTTAAAAATTTCTATACATAATAAAATATGGGTTGCGATGGTCAATCGAGATGAAAATTGCATACAAGTGCCTCCCGTGTAATGGATATTCTTATTGTAGCACAATTTGGTTGTAATGTCAACTGTTACAATAAAGTGAGTGAGAAATTGTGCAACCATACAAAATATCGTTATAACTCTTTACATTACAACGAGAACGTGCTAGAATGTAGTTGTAATCAAACAGATTACAACATTAAAATTTTTGGAGGTAACGATAATGCGTAATTTTACAAAGGTAAGCGTTGCACAGGATGCAAGAACAGAACTTCACGACAAACTTTCTCTGACAGGTGCTGAAATCAGCGTGAACAATCTTCCAGCAGGGGCTGGCGTTCCGTTTGTTCATTCGCACAAGAAGAATGAAGAAATCTACATCATTCTTTCCGGTCAGGGGAAGGCTGTCATTGATGGAGAAACGGTTGAATTGCACGCAGGAGATTTTGTCAGAGTTGCTCCGGCAGCAAAAAGACAGTTCTTTGCAGGGGATGATTCTGCAATCAGTTTTGTATGTATTCAGGTTCAGGAGCACTCTCTTGAGGAATACACAGCAGAGGATGCTGTAATTGCGGAATAAACGGAAAACGGATCCATATCACTTTTCGTCAGCAAACAGCTCGGTCGTGGAAAGATTGAGCTGTTTGTTTTTGTTTAAAGTGGGCAGCGATGGGGCATAGTAGAAATAGGATATTTAGTTCTTGCCATGCAGGGAGGTTGATTTTGTATGCAGTCCATTCGCCGCCGGATTACGATGCTATGCCTAACCATGCTGATGCTGGCAGCAGCCATTGCAGTTCGGCTTGCCTATCTCATCAGTGTACCCAACTATCAGGAAACAGCCCGTCAGCAGGGTACGTATACCATCCGCACCCCGACTACTTACGCCAATCTGTACGATGCCGATTTTCAGAAACTGGTGAATGATACAGTGCAGCAAATTGCGGTCATCAATCCAACGACAGAAGCAGTCACTGCAATTTTGCCCTATGTGCAGGACAAAGAAGCTTTTTATGAAAATCTGCAATACGGCACGCCGTTTTCCTGTGTTGTCACCACGAACCATGTGGACTGTGCAGATATTCAGATTTTTTCTGTTCCTGTCCGAACAACAGAGCCACAGCTTGCTCAACATTTGATTGGATATACCCGAGATGGGGAGGGCGTTACAGGCTTAGAGGCGGATTATAACGCCCTGCTGCACAGCATTTCTTCGCAGTCATCGGTTACATTTACCGTGAATGGCAGCGGCGGTGTCCTTGCTGGCGAGCAAACGCTTATCCATACCGGACAAAGCATTTCACTGGGTGTCGTGACAACACTGCACAAAGAGGTGCAGCAGATTTGTGAAACGGTTGGAAAATCCTGTGGTTTGAAGAAAGGCTGCATTGTGGTTTTAGATGCACAGAACGGGGAAATTCTTGCCCTGTGCAGTTTCCCGTCCTATACGGTTTCAACACTGGGAGAAGCGTTGGAGTCGCCGGACAGTCCACTCATCAATCGTGCCTTGTATGCTTATCCAGTCGGTTCGATTTTCAAGTTAGTGCCGGCAGCGTGTGCTTTGTCGCAAAATCTCAGTCAGTTTTCCTATACCTGTACAGGCAGCATTTCCATCTACGACCAAGTATTTCACTGCCACGACCGCAACGGGCATGGCAAGCAGGATTTGCAGGCAGCGATGATTCATTCCTGTAACCCCTATTTCATCGCCCTCAGCCAAAAACTCTCCGCAGCGACCTTGTTTCAAACGGCAGAAAAACTCGGCTATGGGACAGAAATTCCCCTGACAGATAGCATATCTGCGGATGGCGGCATCTTGCCCACTTTACAGGACTTGAAAATCTCCGCCGAAAAAGCAAACTTCTGTTTTGGGCAGGGCATGTTGACCGCATCACCGTTGCAGGTTGCCCGCATGACGTGTGCGATTGCCAACGGTGGAACATTGCCGCAGCCTCGTCTGATTCGGGGCATTACGAAAGATGGTGTTTCCCTTGTGACGAAAACAGAAACAATCGCCACTCCGGCATTGTCCCCGAATACTGCAACCGCTTTACAGGAATTGATGATTGCAGCTGCTTATGGCAGCGATACGTTTCAGGGCGTTCCAGATGGGATTACCGTTGGAGCAAAAACCTCCACAGCACAGACAGGGCGATATGATGAAAACGGGGTGGAATACTGCCACGGCTGGATTACAGGCTTTTTCCCAGCGTCCAAACCACGCTATGTGGTGACGGTACTGGCAGAAGACGGCGGATATGGTAACGATGCAGCAGCCCCTATCTTTCGGGAGGTCATTGAACAGATTGTGCAGCAGAAAGCCTTGCCGCTATCTGGGACAGCTCTGTCATAAAGCATTCATAAAAACAGAATGGATTCCGCTTGCATCTGTCCACATTTTGTGATATACTAAAAATAACTATGGGGAACCATAAATTTCTGAGAAAGAAGATTGTAAGTATGACAAAAGTAGATATTTTTTCTGGTTTTCTCGGTGCTGGTAAAACCACACTCATCAAAAAGCTGATTGCAGAAGCATACGCTGGCGAACAGCTGGTTTTAATTGAAAATGAATTTGGTGAGATCGGAATTGACGGCGGTTTCTTGCAGGATGCTGGCGTGAATATCACAGAAATGAACTCCGGCTGCATTTGTTGTAGTCTGGTTGGTGATTTTGGCAATGCTCTGCAAAAGGTACTGGATCAGTATCATCCAGACCGGATTCTGATTGAACCGTCTGGTGTTGGCAAGCTGAGCGATGTCATCCGTGCAGTGCAGAATCTGCACAATGCAGAAATTCATCTGGAAAGCTTCACAACGGTTGTCGATGCAAAGAAGTGCAAGATGTATCAGAAGAACTTCGGCGAATTCTTCAACAATCAGATTGAACATGCAAGCTGCCTGATTCTGAGCCATACCGCTGGTCTGGCAGAATCCAAGCTGGAAGATTGCGTACAGCGTTTGCGTGCCTTGAACACCACTGCTCCCATCGTAACAACAGACTGGGAACAGCTGAGTGGAGAACAGCTGCTGGCTGCAATGAATCAGACCGAAACTCTGGATTCTGCTCTGAAGAACCTGCTCGAAGAAACCGAGCACGAACATGAGCATGAACACGAGCACCACCATCATGACCATGACGACCACGACCATGATGAATCCTGTGGCTGCCATCATCATGACCACGACCACGATCATGAACACGAGCATCATCACGACCATGAACACGGCGAATCCTGCACTTGCGGTTGTCATGACCATGATCACGATCACGAACATCACCATCACCACCATGCAGATGAAGTATTCACCAGCTGGGGCATGGAAACGGCAAAGACGTATACCGCAGAAGAAATTCAGACAGCACTGGAACAGCTCGAAGATGCAGAAAAGTATGGTATGATTTTGCGTGCAAAGGGCATTGTTGCCGGAGCAGATGGCAAGTGGATTCACTTTGACTATGTACCGGGTACACCGGACGTTCGGACAGGCAGTGCTTCCACCACCGGCAGACTCTGCGTCATTGGTTCTCACATTCAGGAAGATGCACTGGCTGCACTGTTCCGCACCTGCTAAGCAAAGGAGGCACATACATGCCAGCAAGAAAACAGCCGGAAGATGTTCCGGTTTACCTGTTTACTGGTTTTCTGGAGGGCGGCAAGACCAAATTCATTCAGGAAACCATGGAAGACCCTCGCTTCAATAAGGGCGAACGCACATTGCTGCTGCTCTGCGAAGAGGGCGAAGAAGAATATGATATTTCCACCTATCCGGCAAAGAATGTTTATCAGGAAGTCATTGAAGACGAATCTGAACTGAATCCGGAACACCTGACCGAACTGCTGGAAAAACATCAGGCAGAACGGGTCGTTCTGGAATACAACGGAATGTGGCAGCTGAAGTTCTTGTTTGAACACATTCCAGACAACTGGACGGTGTATCAGGAGATGTGCTTTGTCGATGCCACAACCTTTATGAACTACAACGCCAATATGCGGAGTTTGGTTGTAGATAAGCTGAACACCTGTGAACTGGTGGTATTCAACCGCTTTACCAAGGATATGGACAAGATGGAATTTCATAAGATTGTTCGGGCAGTCAGCCGGAGAACCGACATTGCCTATGAATATACCGATGGGAAAGTAGAATATGACCAAATCGAAGACCCGTTGCCGTTTGACATCAATGCACCAGTGATTCAGATTGATGACCGGGACTATGCAATCTGGTATCGGGATTTGATGGAAGACATGAACAAATATGAGGGCAAAACCGTCAAGTTCCGTGGAATTGTTGCGGTAGACAAGAAATTCCCGAAGGGAACATTTGCCGTTGGCCGTCATGTTATGACCTGCTGCGTGGAAGATATTACCTATCAATGTGTAGTTGCAGAGTGGAGCAATGCATTTGCTCTGAGCAATCGCCAGTGGGTGAATATTACTGCCTCGATTCATATTACCCGGCATAAGCTGTATCGTGGAAAAGGTCCTGTGCTGACTGTCAAGGAAGTTGCAGTAACTTCCAAACCGGAGCAGGAAGTAGCCACTTTCTATTGATGCGGAACAAATCAAAAACGCAAAAACAAAATAATATTTCCGAACAGAAAGGATTTTTTGAGATGCTGCAACCAATTGATTCGCAGCGGTATCTTCGGCAAATGACATTATCTGGTTTCGGGGAAGCTGGACAGGCTGCTTTGCAGGCAGCCCGTGTGCTGCTCATTGGTGTGGGCGGACTGGGCTGTCCGGCAGCTCTCTATCTGGCTGCTGCCGGTGTAGGAACAATTGGGCTGATGGACGGCGATGCGGTTAGCCTGTTGAACCTGCACCGGCAGATTCTTTATACCGATTCTGAAATTGGCATGCCGAAAGTGACCTGTGCAGCTAATGCCCTGCACCGCTGTAACTCCAGCGTGACCATACAGACCTATCCGGTGATGGCAGACGCAGACAACCTGTCGGAGCTTGTCCGGCAATATGATATTGTTCTAGACTGTACCGACCATTTGCCGACCAAGTTTCTCATCAATGATGTTTGCGTTGCAGAACGAGTTGCCTATGTTCACGGTGGGATTCTTGCCTATCAGGGGCAGATTTTTACCTATGTTCCTGAGGAAACGTGTCCGTGTTATCGCTGCCTTTTTGAAGCACCGCCGGAAGAAGGTGCTGTTCCGACTTGTAAAGAAGTGGGTGTTTTGGGAGCGGTTGCCGGTGTCATTGGCAACTTGCAAGCACTGGAGGCGATTCGCTACCTGACCCATATTGGAGAACTGTTGACTGGCAGGCTGTTGAGTTTTGACTTTGCAACAATGAAAACCAGAACGGTTTCTTTCCCCAAAAATCCACATTGTATCGGTTGCGGTACAATGGAAAGGAGCTGAAACAAGATGTCTTATCGTGCTGTTTTGTGGGATTTGGATGGAACATTGACAGATTCTCAAGAGGGGATTTTCCGCTGTACGCAATATGCCTTGAAAGCCTGCGGCATAGAAGAATCCGACCCACAAAAATTGATTCGGTTTATTGGCCCGCCGTTGGCATATTCATTTGCTACGTTTTATCAGATGCAAGAACCAATGGTTTCCTTTGCTGTTGAGAAATATCGGGAACGCTATGGAACAGTTGGCTGGAAAGAGAATCGGCTTTATCCAGGAATTGCAGAATGTCTGAAAGCGTTGAAAGCAGCAGGCTATCAAGTTGCGATGGCAACGGCAAAGCCGGAATTTTATGCGAAAAAGATTGTTGCATTTTTTGAACTGACGCCGTATTTTGATGCAGTTATAGGCAGTTCCATGGAACATTCCGATGCATCCAAAGCGTATCTGATGCAACGAGCTATGCAACAATTGCACATTCCAGAAACACAGAAAGAGCAGGTTGTTATGATTGGCGACCGCAAATTTGATGCAGAGGGTGCAGCTGCCTGCGGACTGCCGTTTATTGGTGTTCATTATGGATATGCACCAGCTGGGGAATTGGAATCATATCCATCGGTCTATCTGGCAGATACGGTTTCGGATTTGAAAACATTTTTGCTGGAACACGCTGCAAGCTAATCTATAAGCAATCACCGCACAACCAAAGGCTGTGCGGTGATTTTCATTTGCAGATAGTATTTTCTTAAACCATTCCGATTTTATTGATGGTGAGCGTTGCACGATTTAAGATGACATCCGTTCTATCTGAAAGAATCCTGAGAACTTCAGGTGCAGTGGTTACAGAAAATGGAATGTTCCATGCAAGTGTATTGCTCTGTTCTGCGGTCGTCATAGTGGTGCTGCTTGTTTCAAGAATGGTTGTTCCCTGTTCAAGAGAAAGGGAAATTGTCAACGGCAGGGTAGCAGTTCCGGTTGGAGAAACTTCCGCTGTAAAAGCAGCCTGATAAATGCCGGGAGTTTCCACTGTAATTTGATTGCTGCCAGCAGCATGTGTCAAATCTGTTCCAGATTGAAGCAGATTAACCGCAAAGGAAACGGGTGTATTTTCAGTCAATGCCTGCTCTGTGGTATCTTGTACCGCCAGAACACTTGGTCTTGATTCAGCAGCAGAAGCCCCAGTCGTCCCGGCAGGAATGACGAAGTTCAACACGGCGTTGCTTTCCGTTCCGGCGTTGGTGACGCTCGCATTTGTTCCCGGTGCACCTGTGGTAGTCGTGCCGACTTGGACAGTGGCAGCCGTGCCATCTGCACCATTTGCCCCATCCGCTCCATTCGCTCCCGTTGCTCCGGCAGGAATGACGAAGTTCAACACAGCATTGCTTTCCGTTCCGGTGTTGGTAACGCTGGCATTTGTTCCGGGTGTACCTGTGGTGGTCGTTCCGACTTGCACGGTGGCAGCAGTTCCGGCAACTCCGGCTGCTCCTGTCGCTCCGGCAGGAATAACGAAGTTTAGCACCGCATTGCTTTCCGTTCCAGTATTGGTAACGCTCGCATCTGTCCCCGGTGCACCTGTGGTAGTCGTGCCAACTTGAACAGTAGCAGCCGTGCCGTTCGCACCATCTGCACCATTTGCCCCCGTTGCACCGGCAGGAATGACAAAGTTCAACACAGCATTGCTTTCCGTTCCGGTATTGGTAACGCTCGCATTTGTTCCCGGTGCACCTGTGGTAGTCGTTCCAACTTGAACAGTGGCAGCCGTGCCATCCGCACCAGTTGCACCATTTGCTCCCGTTGCCCCTGTTGTCCCGGCAGGAATGACAAAGTTCAACACAGCGTTGCTTTCCGTTCCGGTGTTGGTAACGCTCGCATTTGTTCCCGGTGCACCTGTGGTAGTCGTGCCGACTTGGACAGTGGCAGCAGTGCCGTTCGCACCATCTGCACCATTTGCCCCCGTTGCTCCGGCAGGAATGACGAAGTTCAACACAGCGTTGCTTTCCGTTCCAGTATTCGTAACGCTTGCATCTGTTCCCGGTGCACCTGTAGTGGTTGTGCCAACTTGAACAGTGGCAGCCATACCAGTTGCACCGGTTGCCCCCGTTGCACCAACCGCTCCCGTTACACCCGGCGGTCCTTGAAAACAACACGTTGGCATTGGCGGCGGCGGTGGACAGCAGCCACAGTTCGGATTTTTAGAATCATAACATGCCATAAAGTGTTCCCCCTTTTTGTTTTTCTAGCAATTCTTTTTGTTTGAGATAAGGTTCGGCTTCCTCTGTTTTCCCCAACGCCAACAGGCATTGGCAGAGGGCAGTCAGCGGCAGTTCTTCCAGATAAATTGGCTGGCAAAATCCCACTTGCGGACGTTTTCCGCATTCCAATGCCAGTTGAAACCAGAAGACGGCTGCTTCTAATTGTTGATGGGCAGACAGATATTGCCCGATTCGATAACAAGCATCTGCCCGTGGCGTGGCATACTGAAAACTTTGGAATACACTTTGCAGGGCAGCTTCCGGCTGCTGAAGTAGCTGATAACAATCCGCCCGACACAGACAGGCTGTTGCACAGTCTACCGACCAGCCACTGCCATCCGCTAAAAACTTAGAGAATGCCGAAATGGCAGCCTGATAGGCAGCGTGTTCCATTAACTCCCGTGCATAGTAATATTGTTCCCGTGGAGAAAACGGAATGCCAGCAGCAATTTGCTTTTGATAGATTTGCAAGTTTCGGTCTGCATCCCGTGGCTTTTGTTTTTTGTGCCAGATGGGGATGTCTTCTCGCTGAACTGTTCCCCGAATCGGAATGACTTCGTGCACCGCCCCTTCCCATTGATAGTTTGCGGTTCGCCGCATCAGGCGTTCTCGTTCAAAGGTAAAGAGCGGTTGATTTTGTGCATCCAACGCTGCATAATAGGGCATTACAATCATGTCTGCCTGAAAGTATGGTTTTCGCTCTAAAAATCGCTGTTGACTTTCCGGAGGCAATACATCATCTGCATCCATCCAGAATAAATAGTCCCTCGTGCCTTTAGAAAATGCAAAGTTTCGGGCAGCAGAAAAATCATCCTGCCACGGGAACTCATAGAGGTGTGGTGTAAAAGTGGCTGCAATCGTCTTTGTTTCATCAATAGAGCCAGTATCTACAATGATGATTTCGTCGACCAGATGGGCAACAGACTGCAAACAGCGTTCTAAAACGGCTGCTTCATCTCGTACAATCATGCATAAGCTAATTGTTGGCATAAAAAAATCCCCCTCTGTGTATTCCTACGGATATACTATGCAGGAATCCCAGAGGGGGTGAACCAATTCAATTTTCATCAATCGCCGATGAGCATCAAACACCAGTAACAAGTTTCATCAGAAGAAACATAAACGCCAACAGCTGCACTGGTATAATCTGTACCCAAAATATTTGCACGATGTCCCGGAGAATGCATCCAGGCAGTTATTGCCGTTTTTGGGGTATTAAACCCAGCAGCAATATTTTCACCAGCACACATATAGAAAATTTCTAAGTCGTCCAAAACGGAAAAAGCAGATTTTCCATTTGGTCGAGAGTGAGAAAATGATGTTGCAAGTTCTTCTGCTCGGATAGAAGCAGCCTGATACAATTCTTTATTGAAAGAAAGTTCAGCCAGTCCATTTTCTACTCGGGTTTCATTAACCAATTCTAAAACCTTTTGAGAACGATCCCATGCAAGTTGCTCTGCTGCGGACATTCTTAAAATCTCCCAGCTAACCGTAATGCCGGCTGCCTGTTTGGCGTAATATTGCAGCACCATAACAGCATCCTGTACAGAGATGACACCATCTTCATCGACATCTGCCGTGACTTTCAAGTCACTTGAAACCTCCGTGGGGATACCGGCAGAGATTTTTGCATAGGTTTCCAAAATCCAACATGCATCTTGTACGGTAATCGAACCATCGCCATCGACATCCCCCAGTTCTGATGCAGATGCAGAAAATATACTGCCATTCCAAAGCAAAACCCCCGAAAGAATGGACAAGATGCAAGCCAAAATTCGCAGCGAAATGGTGCGAAATACCGTTGCTTTTCGTTTCATGTTTCATCCTCCTGTTTCCAAAATTGTATGAATATACTATAATAATTCTACCACAGCGATATTTTTTTGTCAACCTGCTGAATGTGTACAATTGAAAACGAACTGCAACAGAGTTATTTCAGAAAAATGATGCGGCCATCAGGCGAAGAAGTTTCAAAAAGATTTTGGAAACAATGGACTTTAATGGGAAATAAAAACAGCAGCTTGTTTTTTTCTACAAGCTGCTGAATATTACTTTTGGAGATAGAAAGACAGAAAGACTCTTGCCGGATGTCCCTGATATTTTGGCATCGGCGGTGGAGCTTCATGGTGGGGCTTTGTTTCCACGGTGCAGAGGAAAACAAACAGATACCAAATCCAATAAGCCAAGAATAACAACGATAATACAAAACCGCAGATACAGAGAATCAGTCCGGCAGTGACCAGACCATTGTGGAAGATTTTTTCTCGCTTTCGAACTTTGATAACAAAAACAATTCCAAGAATGCTGCAAATCGTGGAGAGAATCGGAACGCAGGCAAGAGCAGAGGAAATAATGCCCAGAATCAAAGATGCAATGGCGTACCCGCTGCTATGCGTATAGGGAATCACAGATTTTTCGGAAATGGTTAGATTGTTCTGCAAAGCAGCATCTGAATCCTGTTGTGTGTGCATAGCGAAACCTCCTATCTATTGAAATGTTCAATGAAATCATGCATGTACATCACCATCATAACAAAAAAGAAGTGGTTTGTCAAGCATTTTTCCCAGCGGAAAAACAGCAAATTCTTGGGAAATGTTGCACGACAGACCGTTGTCCGCAGAATCGTTGCAATCGTTTGCAGCAGTGAAACAATTTCTGGAAATGGATGGCATAGCATACAAAAAAACAGACCTGCATTTGTGATAGTTGATGTAATTTCTTTACAGCATATTGCTTTTTTTCGGGTTTTCTTGTATAATAAGAAAAAAATAAGGGAGTGTGGAGATGAAGAAGTGGCAGATTCAGCAGCCGGATGAAGCGGCTGCAAAGAATATACAGGCGAACAGTGATCTTTCGCTTTTTTGTGCAGAATTGTTGACGGTACGAGGTTATCGAACGATTGAGGAAACGGCATCGCAGTTTTCCTGTCCGGCACTCTCTGACCCGTTCTTGATACGGGATATGCAGGCGGCAGCCGATTGTTTAAATGCAGCGATTGACAGCGGTGAAAAAATTTGTGTCTATGGAGATTATGACTGTGACGGCGTGATGGCGACCGTCATTCTCTATTCTTATCTCATGGAACTGGGTGCAGATGTGGTTTATTATATTCCGGAGCGGTCGGAAGGATATGGTATGAATCTGAACGCACTGGAAACACTGAAAGCACAGGGTGTTTCGCTGATTGTCACAGTGGATAACGGAATCGCAGCGTTAGAGGAAGCCGACTGGATTGCAGAACAGGGCATGCGGTTGGTGATTACCGACCACCACCAGCCCTACAGTACACTGCCAGCAGCAGTTGCCGTAGTAGACCCGCATCGTGTGGACTGCCCGTCCCCGTTCTCGCTATTCTGTGGGGCAGGACTGGCATTGAAACTCGTTGCAGCGATGGACGGCGGCGATATGACTTTTGCATTGGAGCAGTTCGGTGACTTGGCAGCGATTGCGACCGTTGCTGATGTGGTTTCTCTGACGGGAGAAAATCGCTTTTTGGTACAGCAGGGATTGCGGCTGCTCGCTAATACCGAGCGTCCGGGTTTGCTGGCACTGCTGGAACTGACTGGAATGCAGGGGAAGACGCTGACAGCAACCAACCTTGCCTTTACGCTTGCTCCACGCATCAATGCCGCTGGGCGGTTCGGTTCGCCGAAGCTGGCAGTATCGTTGCTGCTGGCGGAAACGATGGAAGAAGCCATGCCGCTTGCGAAGCAGCTGGAGCAGTGCAACCGCCAGCGAAAGGAAGCCGAAGCCGACATTTTGCAGGAGATTCAGGAACAGATTCAAGTTCATCCGGAACTGGTACAGCAGCGAGTGTTGCTGTTCAGCGGAAACGATTGGCATCATGGTGTGATTGGAATTGTAGCGGCTCGATTGGAAGAGCAGTTCGGGAAACCGGTCATGGTTCTTACGATTGAGGGCGAACAGGCGAGAGGTTCAGCACGGGCATTCGGTGATTTTTCCGTGTTTGCGTGTCTGGATGCTTGCCGCAGCCACCTGACGAAATACGGCGGACACCCGGGAGCAGGTGGATTTTCGCTTTCCGCTGCAGAAATTCCGGCGTTTTTCGCAGCCGTGCAGCAGTATGCAGCGGAGCAGTTTCCGCATATGCCGCAGATGACTTTGCAGGCAGACCGGTTGCTGTTGCCGCAGGAGCTTACCATAGAGAATATTGCAAGTCTTTCGGTTTTAGAACCATATGGCGAGGGCAATCCAGCTCCAGTTTTTGCGATTTGTCACGCTGTATTAGAAGCGATTCAGCCGCTTTCCGGCGGCTTGCACAGCAAGTTAAAGCTGCGGTATGGCAGTCTGTATTTGGATGTGCTGTTGTTTCGGGTTTCACCGGATGCTGTAGGCTTGCCGCTGCAAAGCATGTGTGATTTTCTGGTAACGGCAGAGTGCAAGACGTTTCAGGGCAGACCGCAACTCTCGCTGATTGTAAAAGATTACCGCAGAAGTGGCATTTCACAGGCAAAGTATTTTGCAGCCCGTGAGGCATACGAAACGGTTTGCCGGAAAGAGCCATTGCCAGAAGCTTATTATGCAGCGATGACCCCGACACGAGCGGAGCTGGTGCAGGTCTATCGGCATTTGCCGGAAAAACCACTGGCAATCGATACGCTGTTTATTCAGCTGCAACCGCAGTATAATTATGGGAAACTGCGGTTGATTCTGGATATTTTTGCAGAATTAAAGCTGATACAAATGGATGTTTGGAAGGAAACAGTTCAGCGGTTACCGGTTACAGGAACGGTGCAGCTGGAACAGTCTGCGATTCTCGCAGAGATACAGGAAAAAACGGGGAGGGTTTCTTATGATAAATGATCAAAGTGTTTTACAGGGGATTCCGGACAACGTCACGATTTCGGATTTAAGCAAATACATCGTACGGACGAACCGCAACTATGATTTGCCCATTATTGTATCGGCTTATGAGTTTGCGTTTCAGGCACACGGTGACCAGAAGCGTTCTTCCGGAGAACCATATATCGTACATCCGCTTTCAGTCGCCTGGATTCTGGTATCTCTGGGAATGGACACCGAATGTGTCTGTGCCGGATTGCTGCATGATGTTGTAGAAGATACCGGACATACACTGGATGACATTTGCAAGCTGTTTGGACAGAATATTGCCCAGCTGGTAGACGGTGTGACAAAGCTGGTTCAGATGAAGCAGATGGTTCTGAACAAGGAAGAACAGCAGATGGAAAGCGTTCGGAAAATGCTGTTTGCGATGTCGAAAGATATCCGAATCATTATCATCAAGCTGGCAGACCGCCTGCACAATATGCGGACGCTGCACTTTTTACCGCCGGAAAAGCGAAGCCGAATTTCCAAGGAAACTCTCAATGTCTATGCACCGATGGCAGACCAGTTGGGCATCTGGAAAATCAAGGAAGAGCTTTCCGACCGTGCAATTATGTTTCTTGACCCTTGCGGCTGCTATGAGATTGAAAAAGAGTTACAGCTGAAAGATGAAGACGCAAAAAACTTTATTGAACAGATTCAGCAGGAGTTGCGGAAAGGATTGGAAAAAAGTACCGTCATTAAAAATCCGCCGGAAGTGACGGGACGAGTAAAGAGCCTGTATAGCATCTATCGAAAAGTATATGCTGCGATTCGCAAAGAAGATATGCATGAAATCTCAGAAGTGTATGACAAATATGCGGCTCGGATTATCGTGGATACCGTGGAAGAATGTTATGTTGCCATGAGCGTGGTCGGGATGCTTTATCAGCCGTTGCCGAATCGGACGAAAGACTATATTGCCATGCCAAAGCCGAACGGCTACCGTTCCATTCACATGACGGTCTATGCCTATGGGCTGCCGTTTGAAGTACAGATTCGGACGCATGCGATGCATCAGGCAGCCGAATATGGAATTGTTGCCCACTGGAAATATAAGCAGGGAGAAACCAGCGGAAATATGGATCAGTGGACGAACTGGGCAAGAAAGCTGATTGAAGAACAGCAGAATTCCGATGACATGGAAGAATTTGTTCGCAATCTGAAAAACGATGCTCGGCAGGATGTTGGAATCCTGACACCAAAGGGCAAGCCGATTTTCCTACCAAAGGGTTCTACACCGATTGATTTCGCTTATCGGATTCATACCGAAGTCGGAAACCGCATGATTGGGGCAAAGGTCAACGGAAAACTTGTGCCGTTAGATCAGCCGTTGCAGATTGGACAGATTTGTGAAATTGAATGCTCGAAAGACCCGAACAAAGGGCCGAATCGGGATTGGCTGAATATCGTAAAGACAACCGAAGCCCGTTCTAAAATTCGTTCCTGGCTGAAAAAAGAATGTCGGGAAGAGAACATTCAGACCGGCAGAAAGACACTGGAAAACGAACTGCGGCGGAATCACATTCGCATGGAGAATGACGAGAAACTGACTGAACTGCTGCACGATGAAATGATTCGCTATAAATGCGAAACGCTGGATGACTTCCTTGCCTCTGTGGGATATTGCGGCATCAATGTTTCCAACTTGATTCCAAGACTCAAAGACCGCTATGACAAGCTGTATAAAAAGCAGGAAGAAGAAAAGCCGTTATCCGCAGAAAATATGCCGGTTTACGTTCAGAAAAAAGAAGATGATTCTTATGTCATTGTTGACCAGATTGACAATTTGCCGAATCATTGTGCAAACTGTTGTCATCCAGTGCCGGGCGATGAGATTGTGACTTTCACCACAAGAGGATATGGGCTTGCCATTCATCGGGCTGACTGTCCGAATTATCTGCGGGATTTGAAATCCGGTGACCCAGAACGCATTGGCAGGTGGAACAAGGCAAAGTGGACGGAAACGGCTGCGGCTGCCCCAGTTGTTGCGAGTCTGGATGTTTTAGCTCCTGACCGTATCGGGCTATTGCTGGATGTCACGAAGACTGTGGTAGATTCTCGTATGCTGATTGTGCATTCGCAATCATATAACCTCAAGAATGGCAATGCAATCTGTGAAATTACCGTAAAATTCAATGGAAATGACCAGCTGCAACAGCTGATGAATAAGCTGAAGCGGATTCCGGGCGTGATTTCCGTAGAACGTACCAAGAAAGGATAAGAACCATGGCGAAGATTACCCGTATTATGGTTGCACCGCTGGCGGTGAATTGTTATATTATTGCAACCGAACAGCACAACGCCGTTGCGATTGATGCAGGCGGCAGCGTGCCGAAGATTTTGCAATTTTTGCAGGACAATGGTTTGACATTGCAGAAAATTCTGCTGACGCATGGACACTATGACCACATCGGCGGTGTTGCGGAATTGCAGGCAGCAACTGGGGCAGAAGTTTATATCCACGAAGCAGATGCCCCGATGTTGTCAGACAGCAATTTGAATTTAGAAAAGTGGATTACCGGAGAAACCGAAACCACACCGATTTCCGAATATCATGCAATTCATGATGGAGATACGATTGTGCAGGATGAATGCGTTTTCCATGTCCTGCATACACCGGGACACACCAAAGGCGGTGTCTGCTATCAGTTAGACCGAACACTCTTTACCGGAGATACCCTGTTCCGCTGCTCTCGGGGCAGAACGGATTTTCCGGGCGGCAGTGATGCGGAACTATATGCTTCCTTGCAGCGGCTGAAACAGCTGGAGGGAGATTATGACGTTTTACCGGGACACAACGAAACTTCAACCCTTTCTTTTGAACGGGAACACAATCCAAATTTAAGGTGATGAAATGAAGGAAACCACACAAACCAATCTGCCCACATTTCCGGTGGAATTATATGGGCATTCGCTGAAATATGAAATTGAATGTATGCTGAAAATTTTTCTTCCGGCGACCAAGTTTGTTTTTTCCTATGAAACTGCCTCCCTGCTCCGTTCTGCGGAGCAGGGTGCATTTTTGCAGCTGAAACAGGGAAAACAATTTACATGGTTTTTCTGCGTGCTGCGGTATCAGGGAAAATACCGCCGCTGTGCAGCAAAGCTGCCGAAGTGTACGCCGGAAGAAAACAAACAGACCTGTGAATATCAGTTCAGCCGGATGCTGTTCACGCTGTTGCAGGAGATGACGGGAATCGAAGTGCCGTGGGGCTTGCTGACGGGGATTCGTCCTGTCCGAAAGGCATTTTCCATGATGGAAGAAAGCGGCGAATCGTTGGATGCAGTTATAGAGCAGCTGCGAACGGTCTATCTGGTATCGCCAGAAAAGCTATCTTTGCTGCGGAAGACAGCAGAAGTACAGCTGCCCTTGCTCCGGCAGACACCGAAACGCTCGGTCGGCTTTTATATTTCGATTCCGTTTTGTCCAACTCGATGCAGCTATTGTTCCTTTGTATCCCATTCCATTGCACAGGCAAAGCACCTGATGCCGGAATACATTCGCCTGCTCTGTCGGGAACTGGAAATCTGGGGGGACATCATTCAGAAATTACAAGTTACCGTGGATACGATTTATTTTGGCGGCGGCACGCCCACTTCGATTTCGGCGGAGGCATTGGAACAGCTCCTGCAAACAGTCGTACGAGTTTTTGACTGTTCCAAGGTACGGGAGTTTTGCGTAGAGGCTGGCAGACCGGACACCATTACACGGGAGAAATTAGAAGTCTTAAAACGCTATGGGGTTGACCGGATTTCTGTCAACCCACAGACGATGGAAGATGCTGTTTTGCAGCAAATCGGCAGAAAGCACACTTCTGCACAAATTGCAGAGGCATTTCAGTTGGCACGAGAAGTCGGATTTACCAACATCAACATGGACTTGATTGCAGGGCTGCCGCACGATACACCAGAGGGCTTTCATCGGACACTGGAAAAAGTACTGGCATTGAATCCGGATAGCATCACCGTGCATACATTGACCTTGAAACGGGCGGCAACGCTCTTTTCCGATCGTCAGGCACAGATTGGCAATCCAGTGCGGGAGATGGTGCGGGACAGCATTGCCCTGCTGCCGGAACACGGCTACCAACCTTACTATATGTATCGGCAGAAGAACACCATCGACAATCAAGAGAATGTGGGCTATGCACGGGCTGGGAAAGAATCCTATTATAACATGCTGATTATGGACGAGTCACAGTCGATTTTCGGAGCAGGCTGTGCAGCGTCTACAAAGATTGTAGAGCCGGACTGCGGACGAATTACTCGGATTCATAACTATAAATTCCCGTATGAATATATCCGGCAGTTTGACCAGCTGATGGAAAAGAAACAGCAAGTGCTCGAGATTTATCAGCGAATAGAAGCAGCGGAACAGAATTAAATAAAAAAACATTGCATCAACTGTGGTTGAGCAGGCTCAGCTTGCCGGAGAAATTTTGTGGAATTAAATGCAATGACAGACACAAGGAGGAAGACACCATGGCGATTGCCATTAGAGCCTATCAGCCGGAAGATGTTCCGGCTTTGGTAGAAATTTGGAACGAAGTTGTGGAGCAGGGCATTGCATTTCCGCAAAAAGCACCGCTGACCAACCAAATCGGAGCGGCTTTTTTTGCAAAGCAATCATGCACTGCAGCAGCTTATGATACAGAAACCGCAGAGATTGTGGGTATGTATATCCTGCACCCGAACAATGTTGGACGGTGCGGACATATCTGCAATGCCAGCTATGCGGTAAAGACCACTTACAGAGGGCAGAAAATCGGGGAACAGTTGGTGCGGCACTGCCTGCATCAAGCCCGTCAGATGGGATTCCGCATCTTACAGTTCAATGCGGTTGTAAAGGAAAATTATGCAGCAAGGAAACTGTACGAAAAGCTGGGATTTGTCACCATTGGAACGATTCCGGAGGGCTTTCAGAAGAAAGATGGAACGTATTCCGATATTGTCTTGTATTATTTTCCACTGCAAAACGAACCAACTGCAGAAGTGTAAATCATCCATAATATGGAAACCTCTGGGTTGCATTTTAGAAAAAAATATGGTATGATAGAAAAAAGAAACAGACAGAGGTGGACGTATTTTGAAACGGGTTTATTTTATTTTTAATTTGCATTCTGGAAAAGCCGCATTGAACAATCAGATTCCGAAACTATTAGACCAATTCACAGCTGCCGGTTATGAAGTGACGGTACATCCCACCCAGCGGCAAGGGGATGGCATTGTTTCTGCAAAATATGCTTGTGAACATGGATTTGATTTGCTGGTCTGTGCCGGCGGAGATGGAACATTGAATGAAACCATTCAAGGCTGCATGAATAGTGAAAATCCGCTGCCAGTGGGGTATATTCCAGCAGGGTCTACGAATGATTTTGCAAGAGGCTTACAGATTCCAACCACACCAGAAAAAGCCGTGCAGTGTATTTTAGACGGCAATACGCTTTGCTGTGACATTGGAAAATTCAACGAACATTATTTTACCTATGTAGCAGCCTTTGGAGCATTGACAGAAATTTCTTACCAGACACCGCAGAATTATAAAAATGTGTTGGGACATGCTGCCTATTTGCTGAATGGTATTGCTCATTTGTCGACCATTAAAGCACGAAAGATGCGGATTGAATATGATGGAACAATACTGGAAAACGATTATCTCTATGGCATGGTGACAAATGCAACTTCTGTTGCAAAGCTGTTGTCCCTGTCCGATGTGGAATGGGACGATGGGCTGTTTGAAGTCACCTTGATTCGGAAACCAACCGATTTGGTACAGTTTCACCAGCTGATTTTATCGCTGGCAAATTTTCAGCTGGGAGCAGAGCGGCAGTATTTTGATTATTTTCGGGCATCGCATATTACCATTACCAACTTGGACGAAGAAGAAGTTGCGTGGACGATTGACGGAGAATATGGTGGAAATCAGCGAGTGAATGAAATTTCAAACTGTCAGAAAGCATTGAATATTTTTGTACCGAACACGGGAAAAACTATCATTTAAATTTCGTTTGTTTTTCATATTTTTCTCTATTTTTCACAAAAAATACTTGACTTTTTCCAATTTTCGTGTATAATAAAAACATCATCTTTTCAGGAAAGGGGTTATGGACAAATGGCAGATTCAACATTACAAAATGGGATGACACCGGGTGGAGCAGATAAAAATGGTATGGCAGTTGCCTCCTTGGTGCTGGGTATCATTGCAGTTTGCTGTTGCTGTGTTTCTGGGCTGAGTTTGGTGTTGGGAATTTTGGCAATTGTGTTTTCTATTTTGAGCCGGAAAAATCCAGCAAAGAGTGGATTGGGAACAGCTGGTTTGGTTTTGGGAATCATTGCATCTGTTTTGGCAATTGTTTCAATAATCGTTGCACAGACCGATTGGTATCAGACAACGGTAACACAGCAGTTGATTGACACATTTGGCGACCAGTATGCTGATATGCTGAACTAAACGAGAACAGAATGAAAAGGGGACTGTTTTACAAAAAGCAGTCCTTTTCTATTTCTCAGCAGAAAGGAGCGTAGATAATTTGCAGCAACAAATAAAACAGAAAACATGGTATGCAGCAGAGAAATGGATCTGGCTGTTTCTGCCGATTGGTTTGCTGATGGGGGTTCTCTTCGGGCGACATTTGATTTTTGATTTCGTGCAACTATATTTTCCACCTTGCGTTTTTTATACCGTGACGCATTTTTATTGCCCCGGCTGCGGAAACACACGAACCGTGTTGGCGTTGCTGCACGGACATCCTTTGCAAGCACTACACAATAATGCAGCGTTTTGTTATCTGTTAGTGGTATTGCTGTTGTTGTATCTGCAAAAAGTGCTGCGTTGCTTTGGAAAGTCCGTGCAGTTATTGCCGAAAGGAAATTGGTTTCCGATTGTTTCCGTGTGCATTTGCATGGCATATTGTTTGATTCGGAATTTTGTGCCTTGGATGCAGCCGCTGCCGGTATAAATGAAAATGAATCTGAAAGGAAGAAAGAACGATGCTCTATACACCATTAACGAAAAAAGCATTAAAACTTGCTTACGCTGCCCATGCGGGGCAAGTGGACAAAGCCGGAATGCCCTATATTTTTCACCCCTATGAAGTGGCGTTACAAGTACAGACGGAAGAAGAGGTCTGTGCAGCACTGCTGCATGATGTCGTGGAAGATACCGATTGGACGATGGAAGATTTACGGGCAGCTGGATTTCCGGAAACGGTCTTGGAAGCAGTACAGCTGCTGACGCATGACCCCGCTGTTCCATATTTGGATTATGTACGGGCATTGTGTGGAAATCCGATTGCAGTGGCAGTGAAACGGGCAGATTTGCATCATAACAGTGAACGAACACGATTTGATGCAGATAGTCCGGACATCGAAAAACGCTTGCAGAAATATGCAGCGGCAAGGACAGTATTAGACGAAGCAGAAAAGAAGAAATGCAATAGTGTTTAAAACAATGGATATGCAGGATGCATAGAATAGGGAATTGTGCTGCTATTTACTTGACAGTTGTTGCTGTGGCATTTGCATGGATAATGGTAGAAGTGGAAAGAATTGATATTAGAGAAATCGCAAAAGGAATGAAAAAGCCGTCAATCTCGAAAGGAAAAAGAGAGCGACGGCTTTTTTGTAACAAATTCATGGATGTTTTTTGATAAAAAACAACTTGGTTTCTCGCAATTATGTTACAATCTTAACAGTTTTAATGTTGAAAAAAATGTGCAGATATGATAAAATGAAAAAAGAAGTAGACAAAGAAAGGGGTTGTGTTGGATGAAAAAGTGGAAAAAGTTCGTTTTTGGATTGCTGTTCGGGACGATGATTTGTTTTCTGTTGCCGAAACCAGTTTTGCAGACCGATGCAGCTGCTCCCTTCGATGTGAATGAATTTATAGACATTGCTTCTGCAAACATCAATGCCATGCGGATGAAAAATGGTCTAGAGCCATTGCAAACTGCACCACTCTTGCAAGAAATGTGTCAAGAGCGTGCAGATGAATTGACAAAATCTTATTCCCATAGCCGTGTAAATGGAGATGCATGGTATACGATTCTGACAGATTATGGAATTGATACGAACTGTTTTGCAGGAGAAAATATTGCTGCTGGATATGACACTCCAGAAGGAGTTGTTGAGGGGTGGATGAATTCCACCGGACATCGAAGGAATATCTTGAATACCAACTATGAATATTTTGCGGTAGGGGTTTCCTATTATGAAAACGACCCCGAATATTATTTTTATTATTGGGATTTGATTCTGCTTTCTTCGGATAGCGGTTTTGAAGATTCCTATACACCGCTTGCAACTGTAATACCAGAAACAGAACAGACAACAACGACAACATTACAAACAACATCCCTAACAACGACCACGGTTACCAGCCTTTTGTCGAGTAACTTGACAACGACTATAACGGCTATGATAACAGTTCCAAAAACTTCTACAACGCTGGCATATGATTATAATTACGGAGATTGCAATACAGATGGCGTTGTAGATTTGAGAGATGCAATTTTCTTAGGAAAATACCTGTCAGGGCAGGTTGCAATGACAAGAATTCAATTGATTAATGCGAACTGCAATCAAATAGATGGAACAGAAGTTGTGGATGAAAGAGATGCACAGAGTATTATGGAATTTGTTTTATTGAAATTAGATACGCTGCCAGTAACAGAATCGTAAATATAAGATGCGGTATTTGAGGGAAATGGTTGTATTTCTTTCAAATACCGCTTTTTGTTTGACAGTTTCCAGAAAACATGGTATCATAATAAGAAAGAAATTTGCGTGAAAAATGGAGGAACTGCTTTGAAATCCAATGCCAATCGAGAATCTGTGCTTCAGAAGAATCAGAGTTATGCAACAGAAATTACCGATTTAACGGTAGAGGGAAACGGTGTCTGTCATATTCAGGGAATGACGGTTTTTGTTCCGCATACTGCTCCGGGCGATCAAATACGTGTTAAAATTGTAAAAATCTGCAAGCAATATGCATTCGGAATTATCGAAGAAATGGAAACACCGGCAAGCTGTCGGATTGCATCAGATTGCCCTTATCCGGCATGTGGTGGATGTACTTTCCGACATATTTCCTATGCAGCAGAATTGCAGTGGAAAGAAAAACTGGTGCAGGATGCATTTTATCGGATTGGAAAGCTGCATCCGGAATTTTTGCCGATTGTCGGTGGAGAGCAGCGTTCGCATTATCGGAATAAGGCACAATATCCAGTTGCTGTGGGGGCAGATGGAAAGCCAGTCTGTGGTTTTTATGCGAAACGCAGCCATCGGGTGATTCCGGTACGGGATTGTCAGTTGCAGCCAGTGCTGTTTCAGCAGGTTTTAGATGTGATTCTGCAATATGTGGCGGAAAAATCCATTTCTGTTTATCAGGAGGAAACCGGAACAGGGATCTTGCGGCATATTTATTTGCGGCAGGGTTGGCATACCGGAGAGCTGATGGTTTGTTTGGTTGTGAGAAAGCCCACTGAACGGCAATGGAAGGGCTTGATCGAACGGCTGACAACTGCTTTTCCGCAGGTGAAAAGCATTGTGATGAATTGCAATCCGGCTCGTACCAATGTGATTTTGGGAGAAAAGAATGTTTTGCTGTGGGGTTCGGAAACCATTACAGATATGCTTTGTGGCAACCGAATTTCTCTTTCTCCGCATGCTTTTTATCAGGTAAATACAGAGCAGGCAGAGCGATTGTATGGGATTGCAAAGGAGTTTGCAGCGTTGCAGGGGACGGAACGGCTGTTGGATTTATATTGCGGAGCAGGAACAATCGGACTTTCCATGGCAGATGCGGTATCGTCTGTGTTGGGGGTAGAGATTGTACCGCAGGCGGTGGAAAATGCAAAGGAAAATGCTCGGCAGAGTGGCATTTCGAATGCAGAATTTTTGTGTGGAGATGCTGGAACAGTCGCACAAAAGTTGGAGCAGGAACAGTTGCAGCCGGATGTGATTGTGGTAGACCCACCGAGAAAAGGCTGTGACCAAAATGCATTGGATGCTATGGCAAAGATGCAGCCAGAGCGGATTGTTATGATTTCCTGTCATCCGGCAACGGCTGCAAGAGATTGTGCGGTGTTGCAGGAAATGGGGTATGTGGTGCAGAAAGTGCAGCCGGTGGATTTGTTTCCGGGGACAGGGCACGTTGAGTGTGTTGTTCTGCTGTCAAGAAATTAGGCTTAAAAACCCCTATATTGCGTGGTTTTTCGGCTGTTATCAAATCTGCCCAAACAGCCAATACCCTAAAATCAGTAAAGGGGAACATATCGAAACAGGCGAAAAACTGTCAGCAGATGTACACACCCAACCCAAAAGGCAAAATTTGTGTGCAGATTTGATTAAAACGGCAGATTTACTGTCAAACAGTTTGGTACATTTTTCAATGCTGGTATTTAAGTATAATAGGAGGCTTTATTTATGAAAAGAAAAACATTCAAATCTATGAGATTTATTTATGCTGTAACAATACTTTTGTTTTTGATTTCTACCTTTCCATTTACAAAGGTTTATGCGGATGAGACTATTGGAACGTACTACTCACCATATGGATGGTATAGTTACAGCGAATTTGATGATCACATTGAAATCAGAAAATTTAATGAACAAAGCGATCCCAGCATAAGAGTTCATGAAACAATCCCAGCATATATTAATGATAAACCAGTAACGAGCATACAAGGTGCAGCATTCAGCGCAGAATGCTATGTAGAATCAGTATATATACCTGACACCGTTACTCAATTAGGAAAACGTGTTTTTGAAACATGTGATAATCTTGCATCAGTTAGATTATCCAGCAATATTACTGAGCTTCCATATAATACATTTGCGAATTGTCCTAGCCTTAAACAAATAACTAATGTCTCAAATAATCTTACTGCAATCAGAGGAGGGTGCTTTACTAATTGTAAAAATCTGGTTACTTTTTCAATTCCACCATCTGTTTCTGTAATAGAAGATTATCCGTATGCTTCTTCCACCTGGGTTGATAATCATACTGATTCACAAGGATTTATTATAGCGAATAATTTTTTACTAAGTGGAAATGCTTGTACAAATGATGTGGAAATCCCATCAGGTGTTCATACAATTTATCATCGTGCATTCTATTATAATGAAGACATTACCAGCGTATTAATACCTGATTCGGTTACATCTATTGATTATAGTGCATTCGAGGGATGTAAAAGATTAGAAAAAATAATCATAAAGAACAAGATTTGTGATATTTATGAAAGTAAATATACATTTCCTCAATCAGCAACAATATATAGTTATCTGTATTCTACCGCCGAAGCATATGCAAATAATTTTTCAATGAAGTTTGAGGCTATTCCAGATGATGAGAATAGCGATTATAAAGGAAATTATGAGTTTTCAAATGAACAATTTTGTTTTACTCTTGACTGTAGCAATAAAACAGCAATATTAACTTCTTGTTTAGACACAAATTCAGAAATTGAAATTCCTTCAAAATTAGTAGGATATACTATTCCAGGAATTGGGAAACTTGATGAATACGAAGTTATTGGAATCGCTGATAAAGCATTTCAAACGAAAACGTCTATTGTAACAATCCAAATACCTGATACAATAAAAACAATAGGAAAGTCTGCATTTACAAACTGTACAAAACTTGAAAAATTAGAATTGCCAAAATCGATTGATTCTATCGGCGTTAATGCTCTTATAGGCTGTAATAAATTAAAGCAAGTTTACATATATAATCCATATTGTTCCATTGATAAATTAGGAATTTCAAAGTATAGTGATTTAGTGATATATGGCTATCTTGATTCTACTGCCGAAAAATATGCAGCTGAAAATGATATCACATTTATTTCGTTAGATGAATATTTGGATACAACTGATAAAACTTCCGGTGATGTAAATAATGATGGAAAATTTAATATAACAGATATTGTTCTTCTTCAGAAATGGCTGTTAGCTGTGCCTGATGCAGAACTTGCAAACTGGAAGGCAGCTGATTTATGTGAGGACGGAATACTCAATGTATTTGATCTTTGCATGATGAAACGTGAATTAATAAGTAAATAAAAATACAGCCCTCTGCCAGATTCAACTCCGACAGAGGCTTATTTCATATCTATCTTTACTTCTCCACACTCACCGTCACGCCTGATTTGAACTCAAATACAATGCACTCATCGAAAATGGTGATTTTGGAAAGCAGGTGTCTTGCGAGAGTTTCATCAAATTCCATTTGCTTTGGCTGGGATTTAATGAAGAACTGTAATTCCTTAATGCGCTTCTTGTACTCAGCCTGCGAACTTTTTGATACCTGAACTTTTTCACGCTGTTCCCGGAGACGGAAAATCTCGTCGGCAATATCCGTGTAGTCCTCATGGTTTTCGGTACGTTCAATCAGTTCATGCTGCAGTTTGTTCAGCTGGTCATCTATGTTTTGTAACGCACATGGGTCAACGATTATCTGATTGAGATTCGATTGCAACCTTTTGAGGTAGTTGCTGCTGTCACCAATCATTATCTGCAAAGCCTCCACAAAAGCTTGCTGCAGATCGTCTTCTTTTATTGTTCTGGCACTGCATTTTGTATAGTCTTCCACTCTTTTACTGCATCTCCAGACAATTGATTTCTTTCCATGATTGTTCCAATGCAGACGGCTGAATTCAGCACCGCAGTCTGCACAAAAGGTTATCTGCGAAAATGCATGAGCCGCACTGAAGCACTTTCTGCGTCCATGAACATCTTTCAGCATTCCGCGCCTTGCGATTTCTTCCTGCACCTGCATGAAAATCTCTTTGCTTATAATGGCGGGGTGGCTGTCCTCTACGTAATACTGCGGCATAATACCGTTATTCTTTACACGTTTCTTGTTAAGAAAATCTACGGTATAGGTTTTCTGCAAAAGTGCATCACCCATATACTTTTCATTTTCAAGGATTTTGCGGACGCTGCTGTCATGCCATCTTGCATTTCCCCGAGACGTTTTTATTTTGTCACGTTCCAACCCTCTGCAGATAGCCAGAATGCTCTTTCCTTCCAGGTACTCTCTGAAAATACGCTTGACTACCTCCGCCTGTTTTTGGTTGATGACAAGGTTGCCTTTATCGTCTTTATCATACCCAAGAAAACAAGTAGTATTGACCATAATTTTGCCTTGCTGAAAACGATACTGCATACCCAGTTTTACATTTTGGGATAAGGACTCTGACTCTTGCTGTGCCAATGAAGCCATAATGGTAATGAGAACTTCTCCCTTAGCGTCCATTGTATTGATGTTTTCCTTCTCAAAGAATACGGGGATATTCATTTCTTTCAGTTCACGAATGTAATTCAGGCAGTCAACGGTGTTTCTTGCAAATCGGCTGATGGATTTCGTAATAACAAGGTCAATCAGTCCCAGCTTGCAGTCATCAATCATTCTGTTGAAATCATCACGCTTTTTGGTATTGGTAGCACTAATGCCTTCGTCAGCATAGATGTCAACCAGTTCCCATTCCGGTTTGCTTATGATATATTCACGATAATGCTGAATCTGTGTGTCATAACTTGTCGCCTGTTCCTCGTTATCCGTTGAAACACGGCAGTAAGCTGCCACTCTCAGCCTTTTAATCTCCTTTTTCGCTGCACGATTGCCAACCTGCGGTCTGGCAGGTATTTTCATAACATTTCCCATTACTTTACTCCTATCAAACTATATATGTATTCTGCCTGTTCAAATGGATCATCAAAGGATTTTGTCGGTTCATCCATTTCAAATTCCGTATAAATCACAGGCTCTTTTCGTCTTGCACTTCGTGAACAGGTATTTGCCTTAATGCGGTCATAGGCTGTAAGGAAAGTTTCTCTGTCTATAATTGCAGGATAAAAGTCATCACCGACATAGCACTTTTTTAGCAGAATCCTTTTGACAGAGCTGTGAGAAAGGGTTATGCCTGCTTTCCTGGCTGACATCGTAAAACTCATGCCGGATATATAATTCCTGAAAATTTGTCTTACAATACCTGCCTCACGCTGATTTATGACCACATTGCCGTTTATCATTTCATATCCGTATGTCATAAAGCCTCCTTGATTTTCAGTCCGCATTTCAAATGGAACTCAGCTGTATTACGATTGACGATGACAATGTTACTGACATACTTTTCAAAGATTTCATCAGTAAACTCTGTCAGCATTTCCCGATTTGTGAACTGTATCAGTTTTTTCAGTTCTGTGTAATCGTTGGTCTCTGAACAAAGATTTCTGATTTCATTTCTGTACTCTTCAGATGTGCTTTCCAGTCCGTTCATTTCCTGATTGAAAACAATGCTATCAATAATATCCTGTGCCCTTAGCTTTCTAAGGGTTTCTTTTTTATCGGACATTTTCTGCAATTCAGCTTGTAATGCGTGGATTCGATTGATGTTTTCATCGCATTCCTGTATGCTCAGATTTTCATACAAAGGTATGAGAAGCCGTTTTCTTGCATATATCAGCTTATTCATCATGTTTACAAATGCAGCTTTCAGCATATCATCACGCACATATTTCATAGAGCATTTTTCTATATTCTGAATATGAGTACGGCATGACCATGCGATTTCCTTTCCCGAATCGTGAATTTTACGTCTGAATTTATCACCGCATTCTCCGCAGATGATTTTCCCTGAAAAAACGTATCGATGCTGATATTTATCATCGCCTGAAACGACATTCTTTTCAGTAGCTCTGCGGTCTATGATTTCTCTGACTCTGTCAAAAACATCCTTGCTTATGATCGGCTCATGATGTTCCGGGTCAAAGAAACTGTCAACTTCTCCATAATTCCTTTTACGGTGAAAATTTTCATCCGTATAAGTTTTCTGAAATGCAGCTGCACCATAGTATTTCTCATTGCAAAGAATATCCCGTACAGTTGCTCCAGACCATTTACCGCCTTTGCGTGTTGGGATTTTTCTTGCATCAAGCATCTTTGCAATTTTATCTGTTCCAAACCCATTCAGTACAGATTGAAATATATAGCGTATCGTATCTGCTTCCTTGGGATTTATTATCATGTTGCCGTCATCATCACGCATATAGCCATACGGCACATAACTGAATTTGTAACTGCCTTTTTCAAACTTTTTCTTAATAGCCCATTTGTTGTTTTCTGAAATGGATCTGGATTCATCCTGTGCCATACTGCTCAGGATAGAAAGCACAAGTTCACTTTCCATAGAACCGGTATCGATGTTTTCCTTTTCAAAGTAGATAGGAATATTCATATCAAGCAGTTCACGGACAAGTGAAATACAGTCCGTTGTGTTCCTGGAAAAACGGCTGACAGATTTTGTAAGAATATAGTCGATTCTCCCTGCCTTGCATTCAAGCAGCAGGTTCTGCAATCCGTCACGGCATTCAGCCTTAGTGCCTGTTATTCCTAAATCATAAAACAAACCAGCAAATTCCCAATTGTCATGAAGTTTTATCCAAGCCTCATAATGTGATTTCTGTGCTTCAAAGCTGTTTTGCTGTTCATCACTCTCAGTTGATACTCTGCAATATGCCGCAACACGCAGTTTTTTCCTTTCAAAGGATTTCGCTTCAATTTTTGAGACCTTCATGTTTATCACCTCATTTCAGTATGACATATTAGCTCTTTTTCCTCGATTTATCAAGCACTTTAGGTAATAAGTCAGCGTATAAAGGAGAGAATGTTCGGCGGTTAAGTTCCGTTAATTTGTCATACTCGACAAAAGAAATCAGACCATTTGCATAAAGCAAGTCCGTCATTGCTTTTGCCTGATAATACTGTATTTCATCTATCACTTTTTGCTGTTCCATATGTAGTCCTCCTGCAAAATTACTTCTTATACTAATAGAAGAAAAAACAGCTGAAAATTAACCCCTAAACAAAAAATCCCCACGAAATATGAAAAAATCATATCTCGTGGGGATCGTTATCAAATGTCAGCCTTGTTCACCCAACCGGTGACATAGGAACCGGCAGGCGTTTTTCCGCAGTTTGAAGCAGAATTTGTAATACGCATTCTGCTATTTACCACTTGTCCATCATAGAGATAGTATGTACCGGATTTCTTTGTCCCGGTCTTGGCTGTACTTGACGAATACAAAGTGACATTGTTCAGCGTGATTTTCGTACCTTTTGCATATGTCTTTTCGGCGGCGGTGTATACCACGTTTCCTGAATTATCAAAAACGCTGTAACCCGCCTTGCAGGCTTTCTTTGCATTCTCCAGAGAAGAATATGCTCCAATCTGGCTCTTAGCGTCAGCCCATGTCTTTCTTACTCTGTAAAGTTGCTTTTCTGTTGACGGTGAAGACGTAGAACCAGCGTTCAGATAAGATTCAACTTTCTTCTTAAATTCCGCCCAATGAGGCAGAATGTAGGCAGGACAGTTTTTGTAAGAATTCTTCGCCGTATTGAGATAGTCCACACTTCCTGACTTTCCGTCACGGACATTCAGCCAGTGGGTATGGGTGTAGAGGTGATTGATGTCCAGGTTGTACTTTTTCAAAAGTGCTGCCGCAAGCCTGGCACAATTATCCTCCGACTTCTTGTCCTTATCGTTGTATGCAGAAGACATAATACACTCAATGGCGATGGTTCTGCGGTTGCCGTTTCCGCTGCCGTCAGCGGCGTGCCAGCCACTTAAGTTGAGAGGCAGATTCTGCCACGCACAGGTGTTGTCCACGTAATAGTGAACACGGACATCTTTCATATTGCCATTGTAAGTTGCTCTGGTGTACTGTTCCGCAGGGGTTGTCCCACTTGCCACCGAAATCCATTCTGTGTTGTGAACAGTCACGCCGATAACTTTGCCCTCCATAGAAACGGAGGGCATATCGATGTGGTTTGGATTGTGCTTGGTAAGTAAATACTCATTGACAGTTACACCGCAAAGAGTTGTTGTGTTATCAGGTTTCAGAATTGCCATGATCAAAATCCTCCTTGTCAGTTGTTTCTTCCATTCTGCCAACCTTGGTTTGCAGAACATCAATTGCTTTTTTGAATACCGGTGGATAGGGTACGCCCATTAGTGTGGTATTTTCTACAATAGACAGCAGCTCATTCAGACAAAAGCTGATGCAGACTGCGTCACGTATGTAGTTCGTGCCGATGAGAATATCAATTCTAACGCCAACCACAACCATCAGCAGAATACAGAACTTTTTCGCAAGACCAATCCAGCCTGCTTTACTGTTGAGTGCTCCGCTTTTGCTGTGTTTGGATTTTCCCATAGCAGCAGTGACGAGACCCGTTGCAAAATCGATACCCATGAACACTACAAGTGTTGCAAGTGCAGAATCCCATCCGCCAAACAGCGTGGCAATAAATCCGCCCACAATGCCTGCAATTGTACAAAGCCATTCCTTCATAAAACATCATCCTTTCAAAAATTTGATTGATTTTACCATCGGATGTGAATTGTCCGATGTGCCTTTGAAGGCAAGATAATATTCTCCATCCGGTACA